>ENA-OXTU01000013-OXTU01000013.1-human-gut-metagenome-genome-assembly--contig:-NODE-13-length-99247-cov-59.055307_pt1 | contig 99247 bp, 97 predicted proteins | sample MGYA00249344_ERZ652650 | MGnify/ENA primary metagenome ERZ652650 (study PRJEB26925, sample SAMN05826532) | human gut metagenome | biome: ENVO:2100002; feature: ENVO:00000062; material: ENVO:00002003...
TTGATTTGCAGCGAAGGTAGAGATTTTATTATTGAGCCTTTTTTTGAGTGCTTACCTGTTTATTCCACTGCACATAAATTGGTCGTTTCTGAAGGGCGAATAAACAGCTAAAAAGCCATTATAATATGTCTGTTCTTATCTTAATATCTGCTCATAGGCATTTGAATTATTGTTGATTGAGTACAAAATTAACAAATAGTTCCGACTATTCCGCAATTAATTCGCAGTATTTTCGAGGTAACACAAAAGTCCGCCGATTACCACCGATGGACTTTTACTGTTATATTTCCGATTATCTACTCTGTCGGCTCTTCTTTGTCTGAATCATTTGTAAAGCTGATGGAGAGGTCATACCGTTGTCCGAACGAATCATACACATAGATATCTATTCGTTGCTGGTCGGTACATTCAGAAGTGTAGTAGAGCCGAAATGTTTCTTTTTTCAAAGGATAGGTGTCGTTGGGTAGAAATACCGTACCGTCGTCCATCTTAAGAGTGCCTTTACCATCAGGTTGAAAGTACGAGATGTAGAACTCCACCTCTTTGTAATTGCCAGACTTGTTAAGTTGACAGCGAATTTCGGCGGTTTCGCCTTGCTTAATTCGCTTCTGCACAGGCATGGTTGAGAGGTTGAAGTCGTAGGCTTGCTGAATATCAAGCTCATCGCTACATGAAGTAAGCGAGAAAAGAACGCCACTTAATGCTGTGACAATCAAAATAATTACTGTTGTTTTCATTTTTTTTACTTTGGATTTTAGTGGATTATTAAACTGTTTTTATTGCCCAATGGGGTTGTCGGGTTGTGGTATCGAATCCCACGGTGGGTTTATCGGAATATCCACATCATAGTTTGGACGGTGGATATGTTCCACCTCTACATCTTCGTATAATTTGGTGCACCCGACAACGGCAGTTGCAACCATAAGGGCTATTAAACCCCGTTTGACAATCTTTCTCATCTTATTTTATTTCTAAAAGTTTACTAATTTCAGGGTCGAGTTTGCCTCTGTATTCGAGTGTTTCATCGAGGTTGCAGGCTCGGATAAATAACTCCCGACCCTCATCTGTCTTACCCAGTCGGGAACAGAGGACAGCTTTCAGATACTCCGTCTTTGCCGTAGCAGGTTGCTCAAGGAGAACCGCATAAGCCTCTGCATCATAACCGAGCGACATAAGAGTAATCGCACTATTTCGGTCTTTGTATTCGCCCAGAATGGAGATAGCTTTCAAGTATTGCCTGCTTTCGAGTAGCTCCACTCCGCGAGCATAGAGTGTATCGGGTTCGGTGGTGTGAATGGTGTCCTTGACCATTCCTACACGACGCAAATCATACTTGAAATTTACGGAACGGAGCAACGGATATAGGTTTTCTTTGATGTACCGATACTCTGTCGGGAATTTCGTCTTTATCATTGTCTCTCGCTTGTCCTGCTCTTTTGCCGAGCGAATAATAGCCAATATGCCCTCCTTATTTGTAATACACTCATCTTTGCCAATCAGCCTTTGCAGTTCGTCCCAATCCTCCGCAATCCATTTGACGCATATAAGTGAATCGACCTCGTCACCAAATTTACCGACAAGGTATTTTCTGAGGGAGTATGCACGCTCTTTGGCAAGCGTTGCATTCCGCTGAAAAGTCCCTTCGGGTGATGCAGATGCAGTCAGAATAATACTATCCACATGAAACTCGTACTGATTAATCAATTTATCCATCAGATTCTCAATACGTTCAAGTTGCAGGCTATTGCCGCCCAATGTGTCGATAATAGCGGTGCTATTGACTTTGAACGAGAGATGGTTTCTATCATTAACAACCGCATATTTTTCAATCACACGGGTAACATATCTTGTTGTGGTGTCAATGAAAGAGAGCATAGAGGAGATATTGTATTGCAGCGTGTCGGCAGGCGGCAACCGATAACTGCTACCGTCCAATGCCAATACAGCCCCTTGTAGCGTGATAAGCATCTTTTTTCCCTCGCCTTGTGTTGATACCTCCTGTGTGTAAAAGTAGGAGATTTTACCCCTATTCTCCACAATTGAATCGAGGCGTACACCTTCGGGATAGGGGTATTTGATAAACTTTTCAAACGCTCTGCCCAAACGGACACTATCGGGGTTAAACACCTCCTTGTAGCGTTCAAACTGCCAATAATTCCGCTTCTGCACCCTGCTGAACAGACCTCCACGGATAGACAACTCCTGCAAAGGCACATCTTTGCCAAACTTATGCAGCCACGGGATAACAGAGACGCTTTGACAATTGCCCTGCAACTCTTTGGGGAGTGTAATCACAAAATCAATCATCACTTTGCCCTTACGCTCAGGCAATGTGCGTGACTTTGCTACCACCACCACCTCGTCGATGGAGAGCGACATCATTTGCTCACCGTTTTCGTCCGTCACGGAAGGAGCGAGATAAAAGATTGCACTATCCCGTTTTACCTCGATATAGTTCTTGATCTCTTTACGCTTCTGCTCTGCTGTCTCTTTTGGAGTGTACTGGGCAATCGCACGACTCTTTTTCTGTTCGAGCCGATAGGTCATTGAACACCCTGCCAAAACGGAGGTTATTATTATAGCAATTATATACTTCATCATGTTAGAATAAATAAGAGAATGACACTTCCAGTTTCGAGGGAGCAAGAATAACTCTGCGATAGTGATGCAATACCACATCGTCGAGTGGCGAGGGATTCGGATTCCAACGGGTATCTTTCATGTAAAAGAGTCCCCAACCTCCCTCCAATGAAAAATCCCACCTTTTAGAGAGCATCCAACTATACCCGACGGACGAACCGACTCCCACCAACCAGCCATTGTAACGGGTATCTTTCCTGCCGACTTTGTACGTGGCGACGGTCGTGTGCAATCCCCAGAACAACCCCACATGAGGTTCAAATCGCCAACGCCTGACCCCTGCCGTGAGAGCAAGGATTTTACTGCGGAAAGCGTCGGTTTCTATCGGATTCCAATAGCCCGACACATCAACCGACCATTTGTCCGAAACGGCAATATCGACACCTGCATTAACGGTTCCTGTGACAAGTCCCAATGTGTTTACCCGGACAGCGGTATATTGTGCCGAAGCTGTGTTGGCACTTAGCACCAACAGCAGCATAATTAATATTTTCTGCATGGCTCTAAATAAAATAGGCGTAAATAGTTTCCTGCGGAAACGTTGGTCGATAAAGAAAATTAATCTCACTACTAAGTTTACCTGTAAGGTTGTATTCCCTATACCAACCATAAAAGACTCTCCCCGCTTTATCTGGTTCAGCAACGAGCACGCATCCTTCTTTGGGACAATAAACAGTATAGAACACAGAAGATATAGTACCGCCTTGTACACAACCTAACGCATCGGGAGAGAATATTGAGCCATACCCCTTACCTCCATCGAACCACTTTGTATAAATCTTTATTGCGTGTGCGAAGCAGTATGAAAATTCAAAAGAGGTTACATATCCGTACTTATCGTAAAAAGACACTGTGTAGGCAAGTCGTATATTCTCTCGTGTAAATGAATCAGGTGTGTATTCTATGGGTAATCTAACTGTGCTATTCCAAGAAAGAGCAGGGATGTTATATACGTTTCCAGTACGATTCAGAAATGAAAAATAGTCCAGATTACCGGATGTTACGGTAAGTACTGCACGAAGTTTGGTATCTTCATGCTTCCCTCCAACCGAGATGGAGAGTGTAATAGGTGAGGTCGAAAGATAATATCCATTTTCTGGTATTACTTCTATTTCGCTCTGGACATCAATAGTATAGCTACTAATACGTACATCTGCCTCGTTATCATTCTTTATCATTATATTCATAATATGCGAGGTGTTCGCTCTCATATTGAAATCATCCGTGTTGTTTTCTCCCAAATAGACAGAGTAATCCAATATTTTCGCACCTCTAATTGCACGAATACGGAGATAAGTTGCGAATGCAGGAGCATTTTGGCTATTCTTCTGGCTTTGCTCGGTAATGCCAGATACACGTCCCTGACTATTTTCGAGTATATAAAATGAGGCGTTTGTGCCGTTTGTGCAAGCTCTTTCGGGATAGCTTATCATGGCTGAAGTCGGGCTATTCGTCTTAAAATAGGTACAACTACTCGGTGCATTTACCAATTGAATTGATTGCAGACGTATTTCTGAACTCACCGCTGCTGCCACTGTAACAGATACATCTAACTTTGCCACAATACGAGTCAATACAATCGGGACACGCACATTTCCCGTAACGTCAAGAGTTATTTTTCCTCTCATTGGCAGGCAAGAGTTATTTTCCAAATCTGTTTCAGTCGCTATCGTCAGAGTGAATTCTCCGCTTGAGAGCGAGATATTGATCCCAATTTCTTGTCGTGGTTTGCAATTACATATATATCCCAACTCCCTTCGGTAAGATTTAATTTAACGGTGTTTGCTCCTGATACCCATACCCATGTACATCTGTCTGTCTTATTGTCATAGCAGAATATTTCTGCATTTCTCAGGTATTTCTCCCGTTCGGGGTTGAGTATTTTGCTCTTCATATCCACAACCTCCGTTTCGTCGGGTTGTAGGGTAAATGTTATGGTCGCCTCTTTACCTTCTCCTGTCAGAGGTGGTTCGGCAAGCTCTTCTTTTTGGCAACTCATAAGCGCTGTTGCCAGAATGGTGATGATAAAAAATAATCTTCTCATACAAATCAAAGGGTTAAATAGTTGTCAGAGGACTTTTAACAAAGCCCCCTGACAACAGTGTGAATAAATTAAGAACCTACGTTTACCGTCTGCGTAATAGGAGCCTCCCAATCAGCAACCGTAATTGTTAGAGTAGCCGATGAGCCTGAAAGACCATTGATAGAGACGGCTACACGGTAGTATCCGTTACGAGAGATAGCTCCCGCTGCATCACCACTGAGTTCCACCTTGTAAGCCATGTCGGTTTGTCCAACGGAAGAGGTGAAATCACCGTCAGAGTCGTAAGTAGCGTTAATGGTTGCTGCTACACGACTTCCTGCCGCCAGCGAGCCATTTTCAAACAGGTAGAAGAGGTTTTGAAATTTACCTGCAACCATATTTGAGGCTTGCATCTTGTTAAAATTCATCGCCCCCGTGTTTGCAGTTGTCGGTTTGATGATGAAAGATTGCGAAGCCGCCCCATTGATGGTTACGCTATTCACTCTCACTGCACCCGGATAGGTCGTCCCGAAATCAGGTGATACGGTTGTCTCCATCGCCACCTTTGCGACGGTACGTTTGAGGGTAATGGCTACATTGGTCGCTGAACCTTCGGTGGCAACAGCCTGCGAAGTGCTCCCTGACATCACAAAACCACCTGAGTGTTTAGCTCCTGCCGACACCTCTGCAAATGTGCCGTTGTAAGCTGCGGCACTACTTTCAAGAACCGCAAGCAGGGCAGCTTTGTTGGCAATATTGGTAGTTGGAAAGTTTGCCACTGCATAGAAGTCGCAACTACTGCCTGCCGTTACGTTCGGTAGAGCAAATGAAGCCTTTTTTGCCGTCAGTTCCGCCGGAGAGAAGGAGCGTTGCAGAATCAGGGTTCCCGATGTGTTGAACGCAAACATCGTTACCGAACTTAGGGTTTTCTCCCACGGTTCGGCAGCAGCCGTAGTGCCGAAAAAGGCACGGGTTTCGGGTGCGTCCTCCGTAAAAGAGACATTCACTACACTACCTTTTGTTGAGTTGACAATCTCATCGTTATCCTTTGAACAAGAGCAAAGGAGTGCCAGAGCAGCCGTAGCTGCAAAAAATAAATGTTTCATAAAATAATTGATTTTGTGCTACTTGCGTAGCGGATTAATGATTAATTGATTGCTTAAACCATTTGATTTGCATATCAGATTTTTACTAATTAATAATGAATTTAAACCCCGCACCGAATTGGGTGTGAAAGTGTCCGATGGAACTGCCCCAGAGTACCCGTTCCCGTGCATTGATAAGAAATACCACACGGTCGGACAGGTAAGTTTCGAGTTCCAGTGTGATTGCTCCACCGTAGATAAAAGCATCTTTGTTGCGGAGCGTAGCACCGTCGGGGAGTAGTTTATCTCCCCATCGGCTTGTTTCATATCCGGCAAGAGCCGAACCACCAATACTCAAAAAAAATGTTTTGGAGGGGTCAGATAGGAATTTCACATAGTAGCCTCCCTCTGCCGTAATCTGCACCTTGGGTATTGAGATATTTTTGTAGGCATACTCCTTCGATAAATACTCCGCACCGAATACCCAGCGATTACCGTTCTTGGTGTAGGTCGAAAGTCCTGCACCAAAGTAGTAATTGATTGGCTTTTGAACGCCATCGACAAAACCGCCCCTTAGCTCTATCCCCTGCATCTTGGGGAGATAGCGTTGGGCGTTTGCCTGCCCTGTGGTCAGGGCAAGCAACGCTACTATTACATATAGGTATTTCTTCATCTTACTTCACTTTAAGTTCATTAATCACTCTGGCACGCACAATATCTTCATTCTCAATGATGAACGATTGGTGTCTGCCACCACTCTTCTCATGCAGCTCCACAACGAGCTGTTTGTCATTCGGAATCGTAAACTTATCCATCGTAAAGACCGTCCTTTCATCCTTATTGCCTGCTACACAAGTCGCATAATTGTAGGCACGAAGCGGAAAGATGATTTGTTCCTGAATGGCGGTACGCTTGGCAACTTTCTTATCCACAATTTTGAATGTTACAAAGTCAATATCAAAAGGCACGTTAGATGAGTTCTTAACCTGCGTATGAAAGTATAACAGCCCGTTATGTGTGTACAAACCCTTTAGAAGATATTGAATGCCAAAACTTTTACTCCCTATATGCTTTATCTCCCTATCGTTGTTTTTATGAATGGATTGCATTATCAGGCGAACCAACTTGGGCGACTCGCTGCCTAAGTCCGTCAAATAAACATCGAGTGCATTGTTCGGTCGGTTCACCGTACTGCCATCGTGGATAAAGTCTTTCATCTCGATATTGAGCAGCAGCGGTTCATCGGCATATTTCACATTAAAAGTGTAAAAACTGCCGCTTTCGGTAATGACCGAAAAGTTGGTTTCGCTGCGGAAATTCTTTACCGTAGCTTTCACCCGGATAACATTTTCCGCTCCATCAGCCTTGCCTGCTATCAGGTTCGGCGAACCCAAATCGACGTAGCGAACTGCCGATGGAAAAATAATATGAACCGTTTTATCATACGTTACTTCGATACCATGCGGCGGTATCATTCGATCAAAGGTCAGTTTTTTGGTCAGACCGTGATAGAGGTCGCCTGTTGTCTCTTGTGCGTTTGCACTTACAATGCCCATCATTAGGGCAATAGCTAAAAATACTTTTTTCATTTTACTTTGGATTTTAGTGGTTTATTATTAATTTTTATCTTGATACAGCAGGATGTTATACCCTGCTTTGAGGTGGACTTTAACGACTTTCATCTTTTTGGAGATATACTGCGATGCACCTTGTATCGCACCCTTTCCCAGTTCGGTTAGCAATTGGTCGCCAGCTCCCTGATTAGTAATTGAAACACTTGTACCGAGTGATGCGCCCATATTGGCGGCAACCTCTTTTACGGCGTTTAACTCAATAGAGCCGGGAATGAAAATGCCCTCCTGCCCATCCGAATCGTAAACCGCCAGCTCCACAGGGATAATCGTTCCGGCATATTCCAAAGAGGTAATATCAATGCCGAGCCTGTCGCCCTGCACTTTGCCCATACCTGTAACAAGTGCATTGCGTGGAATAACCGTCTCTCCAGCACGCATGGGTTCGAGCAACCGAAGCCGGACGCTCTGCCCGTCGATGATGGTCTGATTGTCATGCACACACGCCCTGATGGTGTTTTTATCCTTTTTATCCGGTGTGCCGACTGCCGTGTGAAAGCCCATATTCCGCTCTTTGGAGTATTCAGCGATGAAAGTCGAATCACTCATCGGTTGCGAAAGGGTGGTTACTATCGGTGTAATTACCTGCCCCACAGGATTAATCAATGACTTACCATTCTTAACCATCTCAGGTGCTTTACTCTCCGTAGTTGCCGACTGCTGACCACCACCCATTGGCGAACCTTGTTGTCCCGACGGCATATATTTCGCTGCCAGCTCGTAGGATTTTTCAAGTAGAGCCAATTGGTCGGCTGCCACATCCTGTTCGCTCTGCTTGCTGTACGCCATCTCCCGAAGTTCCTCTATCTCTTTTCGCATCTCCTCCTTTTCAGGGTCTTCTTTGGGCTCTTCATAAAAGTTACCCAGCGTGCGATTGATGTCGTTGTAGGCGTTTGCTGAAGCGTAGATTGTTTCACGAGGTCGGCTGCTACCACCGCCATGTGTACGTTGAGGTTCATCGTAAAGCGGCTCTTCCGGTTCTGCTTCATCGCCAAACATCGAGGCGAGGTCTTGCATCTGCCGCTGACGTTCTTCTTGCTTCTGCTCCATTTGAGCCTGCTCATAGGCACTCTTTTTATCGTCTGTCATTTTATTATTGGTAGGAGCCGGAACATCGGTATTGAATCCACTCTGTTCCTGAGCCTTCTCCTTTTCGGAGGGTGCGAAAATCAGCCACATTGAACCGATGAACAGCAACACCATTATCGGATAGATAAACAGCTTCTTTTGCCGCTGGCGTTGCTCTTCGGTTTTCTCTTTCTTTGGTTTGTCCGGTTCACTGCGAACCTTCTCTTCAATCTTGTTCTCGTCCATTGTTATAAAAATTTAATTGGTTATTAATGCTGTCTTTTTTTTGCAGTTCAAGCATTTGGATATGCTCAATTTCTATCTGCCGTCCTTCATTCTTGCCGATGTTGTAAATCGCACTCACGAAAATGTAGATAGAGGCGATGCCAAACACGAAAAACATGGTCAGCAATACGACAAGTCGTTTTTCGGGTGTTATCCTACCACATAGGCGGCGTAGATTATCATCTACCCAATCCTGTATTGTTACTATCCATCTGCGTATCATCGCTTCTGTACTTTTATGTCCTTATTCTCCACAATCTCAAAGGTTTCGATGGTGAAGCCATGCGGATTATTGTCGGAACGGACAGAGTTTAGCAAGTTGCAGCGTGTGATAAGGCTTCTCTCGGTTACATTACTCTCACGGATAATCATCTGCTTGGCGTAGGTCACTGCCTTGTAGGGGTACTTGTCAAAATTGCAGACAATACTGTCCACCTGCAAAATCTGATTTACATTCCCTGCGATAATACGGTTGTAATACCCCTTCTCCGAAAAGTCGTTGTAGTAGATAAAGGCACTTTTGTCAGCGAGTTGTAATGCTCGTTTGATGTTGCTCTCTATCGCTGACTTATCGGGCGAGAGTGTAAAAAATAGCTCATGAAACCGTTTTACGTGTTCCCGTGCCTCCACAGGTCTGTTTTGCGACAAGTCCTGCGAGAGGGCGAGCATCAACGATTTACCACCGTCCAGAACGTATATCTTTTGGCGTTGTGCTTCGGCGAATGCGTAGGAACTCCAAATGGAGTACCCCGCAATACCGACACACAAGCAAATGAAGATGATGGCGAAGAGTCGGATCTGTTTGAAACTACTCTCAATGTTTTTTAATGACTTAAATTCCATATTTTCTATTGTTTAATTATTTACCGAGTAATCTGCCACCTATGTTTCCGGCTGCTGCTCCCGTTGCCGCTCCTGTTACTCCTGCCACTTTGCCACCCGCATAAGAAGCTGCATTGTTCACATTCTTACCGTAGTTTCCTGCTCCACCTGCCTGTATAATCCACCCTGCTACCGTCGGTATGGTGAAGTAACCGATGATTCCAATCAGCATAAATACCAGATAAACGCCATTGCTTGAATCGGGCGAAAAGGCGGGGTTGTTCTCCATCTCCGTGATGTCGTTTTGGAGCATCAATATCTGTATTTTGGCAAGCACGGAACTGAACAGATCCGATACAGGCAACCACAGATAGACCGAGATATAGCGTGTGAACCACTGGCTCATTGTACTCTGAAATCCATCCCAGACCGATATGGCAAATGCAATCGGGCCAAGAATGGCTAAGACTATCAGAAAGAATGTCCGTATCGTGTCGATAAGCAGGGCGGCTGCGGCAAACAACAACTCCAACGCCTCCCGCATGATGTTACGAAACCACTTTTTCATATTGTACATACTGCGTTCAATGTACATTCCGGTCATTGTTACCATATCTCCGGGACTGAAACCCAACTCCTCAATCCGTTTGTCGAACTCCTCGTTACTTGCCAGATATGCCGTTTCGGGGTTTCGCATCATCGCTTCATATTCGAGTTTGTCCTTCTGCTCTCGGTATTTGTTCATATCGAAAGTTTGGGTTTCGAGCATCTGGTGCGTTCCCCTAACAACAGGGCTTAATATCCCGTTGACCGTCCCCAGCACGATGGTCGGGAAGAACATAATACACAAGCCAATGGCAAAGGGGCGGAGCATCGGGTAAACGTCAATCGGTTCGGCTCTGGCGAGCGACTGCCACACACGCATCGCCACATAGAACAATGCTCCGAGTCCTGCTATCCCTTTCGCCACCCCTGCCATATTGGAACAGAGGGGCATCATCTCTACATACAGATTACGAAGTATCTGGTGTAGGTTTTCAAATTCAACTGCTGCTAATATCATAGCTTACCAGTATCTATCGTTAGCATTGCCGTAAAGAGCCATCACACGGTCGGTATCACCCGTTTTCTTGGAACGGAGGTAACTAACGGCAATATTCTTGTTGGTGTAGTAGTTTACCAGATTGCGATAATCCTTTACATTAGTATAGATACCATTAATCAGATCCATCCTTTCCTTGTCGCTCATCGAAAGGGTACTGATATTCACTATTCCTTTGAGTTCGTTCAGCAGTCCGGCACTCTCTTCTAAGAGTTTGGTATAACCGAAGGCGATGGCTCCGAGTTCTTCCACGGTATAGTTCTTATCCCGCATCATCTTTTGGAAACTGTTTACATAGATGTCCGAGATTTCGCCCACCATCAAAATAGTTTGCTGTACCTTTCTGGCATCTTTAACTAAGTTATTTACAGCCTTTAAAGCATCGTAGTACTTTTTGCCTTGTTCATACACCTTGACTGTTTCTTGAAAATTCTTGACCATGTTGGTCGCCGTAGTAGAGGTTTGCACAATGTTTTTGGTGGCATTGACAATACTTTGTGCAAGGTTCGACGGGTCGAATGTGACCCACTGTGCTTGTGAGGGCAAAGCGAATACTATCATCGCTATTGCCATTATTAAAAATCGTTTCATATTACTTTGGATTTTAATGGCGGTCACAGACCGTTTGGTTATTTACTTTTCACTTACTCTTGTATAATCCCCGTTTGGTGAGAAGGTCAGCACATCGGTTGCCTCATTGTGGGCGATGTCAATGCGAAAGCCTGTATTAATAAACAGGTTACCATTCTCCTGTACTATCAGGAAAGTTTCGGGCTTCACCTTTCGGGTAACAGCCGTTTTACGGAATAGCGTGAGTTTATAAATATCTCCCTCTTTGAATATCAGCACATCCGGTTTTCCGGTGGTGCTTACCCAGTTGCCGCATAGTTTGCCAATATCCAACTCATTCATATCACCGCAAGCGGTCAGAAAAATGGTTGTTATGGCAAGGGTACATTTAGCCAGCTGCAATAGTTGTTCTCTTGAAATTGTTGTCATTGTTATTAGAATGTTTAGTTTTTATTTTTACTTCTTTTTTGGTCGGCAAGCTGTTTTATCGCCGCTTCAATATCACCGCCCAACTTTTCAGCGAGGGCAAGCACCTCTATCTTCTCCGTCTCCTCTGTCGTGAACGTGTAGGCTAAGTACCCAGCGCCTTTATCGCATTTCTGTGATTGGTTTCCGAGCACTCGCCCCCGAACCGGACTTACAAGTCTCCCTGTATCCGGCTCTCCACTAATTAATTCAGTCTTAATCCGTCGGTCAGGGTCAATCTTAGCATGACACTTCGAACAAACAGCCAAAGTCTTTCGCCTTCTGGCTATCATTCGTTTTTCCCAGTCAGATTTTCCTTTCAGGTCTTTAAGTTTACGGACATGGTGCATTTCGAGATTTTCCGTTGCGCCACATAGTTCGCATACCCGAAGTTTCAGCCTTTCGATAAGGCTGTTTCTTCCGCCTGTAATGGTAACTGTCTTTGGGATAGTGTCACAGTTAGTATCTCCCGTAACCTTTTTGCGTTTGAAACCTTGATTATAGAAGATTTGGTGTCGAACATTCCCTTTTCTATCTTCATATGGTATTTTGAAAACTTTATCCTTTTTATATTTAAGGAGGATTTTCTTTACAGATGACTTGTACTTTCTTGCGAAGGATTTGTACATCGTGTAAGCCATGATGTGATAGAAAGAGTTGATGATATAGCTGTTATTGGCTATCGAGTAGTAGTTGTAGAACCCTCGTATTTCGGCATTGAACTGGCTGACTATTTCCAAATCATCCATATCAATCATGTATGTTCTGACGATAGATTTCCAGACCTCTTTTTCATTAACAACTGCAATTCTTGCAGCTTTATAATCAAAGAGTTTCTTTCGCATCGTTTCGTAGTTTAGATACAAGACTGTTTTATGTCCATATGCCCTTACTGTTCTACCTAACTTATCCTTGCGTAAGTCATTGTTCCTACGGATGAAAATGTCAAATCCGAGGAACTTGGCGGGTTTCTGTGCATTGGTTATCAGTGTTTTTTCTTCTGACAGTTCCAGATGAAGAGCTTCTTTCAAATAGTTCTTAATGTCCTCTTTCACTGTTTTACAGTCGTCCAGACTACCAATTATTCCAATCAGAAAATCATCAGCATATCGCACATATTTTAGACGCTTGATATTGCTGTCCATCTCATTATACGCTGGAAATTTGTTCCGTTCTTCCCGTAGCTGCTTTATTTCAGCAGTCATCTGTTCTCTTACCTTTTCATCTTTTTCATTCTTTAGTTTCTTAGCCAGTCGGTATCTCTGCTGCTCGTAGAGCTTGTATTGAGCATCTCCTTTCCGTCTTTCCCCTTTATTGAATTGATTAATGTATTCCCGAATATACTTGTCGAACTTATCAAGGTAGATGTTTGCCAGTATTGGACTGATGATGCCACCTTGCGGAGTCCCGCTGTACGTTCTGTGAAATACCCAATCTTCGACATAGCCAGCATTCAGAAATTTGCGGATAAGTCGTAAAAATCTTTCATCTACAATACGTTCTCGTAGAATCCCTATCAATACATCATGATTGATGTTGTCAAAGAATCCCTTGATGTCGCCTTCAATGAACCATTTCACGGCTGTGAATGTCTTTTGTGTGCTTATGAGTGCAGTGTGACAGCTCCGCTTGGGGCGAAACCCATGCGAGGTATGTTCAAAATAGCCTTCATAAATTGCTTCAAGTATCATTCTTACCACTTCTTGTACTAGTTTATCATTAAAAGAGGGTATGCCAAGCGGACGTTTCTTACCATTCTTCTTTGGTATGTATGTCCTTTTGGATGGATTCGGATGATAAGTCTCATTTCTGAGACTATCAATTAATTGTTTAATGCGTTCAATGCTCATTCCGTCAATGGTCTGACCATCGACTCCTGCTGTCATGTTGCCTATCTTACTGTAAATATTTTGATAGGCTGTATAAAACATTTCTTCATTAAACAGTACTCTATACAGCCGCTCAAACTTGTAGCTTGAATTACCGCTGTGTTTAGACAGACTGTTCAACACATTTTCTGGATTTCTCATGTCTCTCACATTTTCCTTTAAATTGTTAAACTTAATTAGCTGCTTCCCTTCGCCATGTACAGGGCGTTACCCTGCTCAGACTACTATGGAAGCTCCGTTGCCATATCGGATATTTAGAGGTCTAAAACCTCATAGCCTTTCGGCGTTCCGATTTAGGCAATCCCCGTTTAGGAACTTGACAACTTTTTGGCTCGATAGATTGTCGGATACGACTTTTGTCCTTTACTACTTATTGTAGTTGCCTTGCGGTCAGCTTATGCTACTCCTGCTACTTCTCATCAGTGTAGTACCGCAATATGACGTGTACCTTTCAGTACCAACTGTTTTCCGTCATTGCCCAAGGATACGACTGCTCAGACTATCGTTCAACCAATGCAGGCTTTATCCTCATATCTATCATTTTAACTTGCCATTCAGTCGCAGCCTAACAGTTGGCTGACTCATGGCTTTACCGACATGCTACACTCCCTGTCTGGTTTCCCTTTCAGATAAGTCGGTTGTTAATAGGCATTATAAACTCTTGCCTAATCGCTTGCCATAGCGACATTTGTCAAATCCCCTCTTACGGGCGCACCAAATATTCTTCCGTGCTAACTTCTGTGGCATACACAGCGGACTGTGTACCACCGAGTCCAATCCATACCTCTTTATAGAGTCGGGAGGGATTGTTCGCCATATTAATAGAGAGTATCTGACCCCGTTCCTTGTCCGTCAGACCGAGCAAATTCTGAATAGCATCGAATTTGTTCATGTATTTTCGCTGGTCTAACAGGATCTTACAGTCGGAGTTATTGATGATGGCTTCTTTGACTACGGGAGAAGAAATTATATCATCAACCTCCTGTGTTACAACAATGGCTTCACCGAAATATTTACGAACCGTTTTATATAAATATTTCATGTATTCTGCCATATTCGCAGACGATAAAGCCTTCCAAGCCTCCTCCACAATTATCTGTTTTCTAACACCTTTCACTCTTCGGAGCTTGTTGATAAACGCCTCCATGATGATGATGGTCACCACCGGAAACAGCTCTTTATTCTCCTTGATGGCATCAATTTCAAAGACAATAAACCGCTTTGAAAGCAGGTCGATATTCTTATCGGAGTTGAGCAGGAAGTCAAATCGTCCGCCACGGTAATACTGCCTTAAAGTTGTCAGAAAGTTATCGAGGTTAAAATCCTCTTTACTTACCTTGATGTCCCGCTCTTCCAACTCTTTTCGGTAGGTGTCCCGCATGAACTCATAAAAGGTGTTGAAGTTCGGAACAATCGTTCTATCCGCTTTTATACGGTCGATGTACGCCGTTACCGCACTACCCAATTCGCCCGACTCTGTTTTGGATATTTTGTCGTCCTCACTCTTCCAAAGGGTCAGTAGCAGGGTTTTGATACTGTCTTTTTTCTCCACATCAAAGACAAAATCGTCCGTATAGAATGGGTTGAATGAGATTGGTTTCTCTTCCGTGTAGGTAAAATAAATCCCATCTTCACCCTTTGTCTTTTTATTAATCATCTCGCAAAGTCCCTGATAGGAGTTACCCGTATCAACCAACACGACGTGCGTCCCCTGTTCGTAATATTGGCGGACAAGATGGTTCATAAAGAATGATTTTCCCGAACCACTGGGTCCCAAAACAAATTTGTTTCGGTTGGTGGTAATACCTCGTTTCATTGGCAGGTCGGAAATATCCAAGTGCAACGGTTTGCCGCTTACCCTGTCCACCATCTTAATGCCGAAAGGAGATGGAGAGTTTTTGTAGTTGGTTTCCTCACAGAAGAAACAGACTGCCTGTTCGATGAAGGTGTAAAAACTCTCTTCTGCCGGAAAATCTGCCGCATTACCGGGAATACCTGCCCAGAACAGTGTTGGTGTATCGACGGTGTTGTGTCGGGGCTTGCACTCCATAAGTGCTAACTGGCTACCCACCTCATTTTTGATATGTTTGAGTTCCTCCCTGTCGTCGCTCCATGCCATCACGTTGCAGTGGCATCTGACCGAAGTCAGTCCGAAGCTGTGAGCCTCATTCAGATATTGGTCGATCCACTCCTTGTTAATTTGGTTCGAGCGGCTGTACTTTGAAAGTGAGTGCATATTTTTCGCTGCTTTCTCAAACTTCTGAAGGTTAGCCGCACTGTCATCTATAAACACAAATTGATTATAGATGTGGTTACAGGGTAACAGCAACCCAATAGGTGAAGCGAAGGATAAACGACAATCGCTTCTGTCGGTCGAAAGTTTTTCGTACCGCATATCCGTTGTTACATTACCCGGCAGATCCTCCGCATCCGAAAGTGTGTGCAAGCAGATGTAGTTATCGCCGATTTTCATCTCATCGGCTCCGAGTGCGATGTCTTTGAGGGTAGTTGTGTCGGTTTGCGAGAGCGAAAAATACTTCTCGATGATACCCGCCTCAGCTTCTGTTCCGATAATCTCATCATCGGTCAGCCGATGCAATTTGAGATAACCGCTTTCATTGAGGATACTGGCAAATTGCCCAACCGCTTCCAGAAACTTCGTTGCCACCTCTCTGTCCTTAATATCCTTTGGGATAATAAAGCCACGACACAAGGTTGAAAAATTGCTTTGTGTACGACTTCTCTCTTTGGTGGTCTTTGTCAGGAACAGGTAACAGTAATGGTTCAGATAGGGACGTTCGTTAAAATGCCTCTCAAAGGAGCGGCTCAGAAAACTGGTGTCCCCATCAATCTGCGGCTGGTAGTTCTCTTTGATAAAAATATCCTGCTTATGGACGATTGAATAGTCGGGCAGTACCTTTATCGCCTTGACCCATGCCGAGTGTATGGCTTCATATTCTACTGATGTTACGGTGTAGAGTTCGGGCAATTCTACCCGAAACCCTACCGTAATATCGGCATCCTTACTCACGATTACATCGTGTTCCACCGAGAGTAGCGGAAACTTACTCTCCAATGTGGCTGCTTTCATTATATTTCTCATACTTTCTTTTTTTTCTTGATTAGTCGGGGAAATTTCCGTCGGTTGATAATGTATTTGGGGTGGCTCTTGGTAGCGGACAACTTCATTAGTCCATGTTCTCCATACTTGGCGTTCAGGGCGAAGGTCTGCCACACCAGTACTGATGCGGCAATAACCCCGAAACCGATACAGACCCATTGGTTGATACCCACCATATACATGATTACAAAGAGGATAAAAGTAGCCAGTAGTCCACCCACGAAGATGAACAGGTATTGACTTTTTAAGCCTTTGAACTCAACCGACTTCCCAATCCCTCGGTTGATTGGATAGTCTGCCATAATGCAAGATTATAAGAAAAATGAGCGGAGGATGGTGGCGGCAACAATCAGAAAGATACACGCTCCGAACCAGCTTGCAGCGGTTTTACTCGTGTCGGGGTCGCCACTGCTGAACTTCCCGTACACCTTGACACCACCGATGAGTCCGACCACCGCTCCGATGGCGTAAATCAATTTGGTGGCAGGGTCGAAATAGGATGTTACCATACCCGTCGCTTCGGTGATGCCCGCCATACCGTTGCCTTGTGCAAAGGCGGAAGACGCAGCCAAGATGCAGGCTGCCGAGAAAAGAATCTGTTTTTTAGTCATAAATGCTTTTTTGTTTGTGCCGTGCAAGTTGGATTGGCTTGCACGGCGGTTAATACTGTTTTACTTGTGGATTTTAGTGGTGGCACTCGGTCACGCTATCCGTACTCTTTCATTTTCATTGTTTATCACTTTTAATCGTTACACAAAATCCCGAATGTCGAACCCGCTGATGTCGGCAGGAACTCCGGATATAGTTTGGGGTTGGACTAATCCCTCAGCCGTCTGTCCCTCCCCAGAGATTGGCTTACTGAAAAAAGAGTCCATTAACCCCATTATCTTTTTCGCCCGTTCTGGGCTATTTTTTATTAACCTGTTAAAAAGGTCATTCCCCTCCATTGCAGAAAATATCTGTCCGGCTCGCTGGCGTTCCTGCTTCGTTGCCGCAGGATTGTCAGCCACGCTGACCGCCTCGCCAATCTCCTCGAAACTGTTTCCTGTGGCATACTTCCCGGCGGGAGCTTCGTCCTCATCCTCCTGTGCGTATTCCTGCGGAACGTCGGAGATACGAATGTCAGTAAATGCTTCATCCAGCTTATCATCGGGCAATCGTGCAGGAGGTGCTTCGTCCTTTTCATCGGCAAATGTAACATCAACATCCGTAACATCCTCGCTTTCAATAGAAGTGGCAGTGTTTGGCGTCGGTTTGGCACTGATTGGCGTTCTGTTCTCCATCTTGAAGAGGCTCTTTCCAACAATATCATCGCTCTTTTGCGGCGGCTTTACCTCTGGTTTATCCGCTATCTGTGGGTTCTCCTTCTGCCGTTTCTCTTGGAGCAGGCAGTAGACGAGCCATGCGTTATAGCACAGCAGCATAAATATTAATAGTGTCTCCATTTTAAAATACCTCTTCGTAAGACTTCTTATATAAATCCTTTATCTCATCTTCATACTCCGCAAAATGGCGTGTCAGTACGTGGTCAATATACCCGAATAGGGAGAGCCTGTCTTTTGCTATAACCCGAATGATACGTAGAATACGTTCGTGGTAATCTTTCCGCACGTAAACGAGTTTACCCGAACGGGCAGTCATACATGACTCTTGTATAAATGCCGATTGGTAATCAATCTGTTCTTCTTTCGACTCTTTGGTCAAAAGCAAGGCTATAAATTCATCTATACCGATTACTCCTGCCTCCGACATTTTCGAGGTAAGTACCTCGTAAGTGTCAAGGCTTACTTCTATACTTTTCTTTTGGTGCTCTTTGCGGATATAGACTATTTTACCCATTCTTGCCGGAATATCAGCTTCTTTCAAGAATTTATCTTGATACTTGTTTTTCTTCCTCATAATCTGTTAAATTAAATCTTCACGTTGTTTTTTATATAGTTCGTTAATCTCTTCTCTATGCTGTATAAAGTGTTGTGCAAGCACGGTATCAATGTAGCCTCCCACTGAAATCTCCTTATCAGCAATAACATTCACTATTTTTGAAACCTTATTGTGCATCTCCCGACTGATGTACACACATTGGCGGGTCTTAATTTCATTCCGTTGCAAGAAAGCGGAGCCATAATCGGCACTCTGTTTCTTTCGACGAGGAGTCTCTTTTTGTACCTCTTCAGTTTTCTCCACAAGAGGCGTGGTTGTTTCAATCTTTTGCGGTCGAACGGGTGGCGGCACTTCATCTGTTGGTTGTATGCCGCCGTCTCGTTTGCGTTGTGTGATAGATGCAAGCAATAGTGCCTCATCTATCTCGTTTGTTTCATCTTTGCGGCTTCCCATATCATTTACTCCTTAATAATGTTACAAATCTCGTCGGACAACTCTTTAATACTACTCCCTTTGAGTAGAGAGTTGTCTATCGGAAAAATAGTTGAGCGAAATATCGTTTTTCGTTCCACGGACAAATCACGGCGGAAACGTTTACTGTCGGGTAGAGCTGTTTTAAGTACCGACAATCCAAGTTCTGCGATAACCTTTTCGTAAATCTTATACAATTCGCTTTTCTCTCTGCCGTCTACCATTGTCCAGAATAGGTATAGCCCTTTAGCTTTGGCTATTCCGGGTGTCATAAGATTTTCGTTGAACATGGAGGTAAATTGCAGGGTACTCTCCACCACCAGACGATCCGCACTGACCGGAGCAAAAATGTAATCCATTTGGGCAAGCGTGCGAACAACGCCATCACTCTTTAAAGTTCCCGGCAAATCGAAAAACACGATGTCAGGTTTTACATCTTCCTCATTTATCATTCGTTCGGCATCGTCGAGTGCGTCAACGGGATTGCTGGAAACAATGGGATAGGCTTTTTTCTTCAATCGTCTGAAATGGTTACAGGCAAGGGTCTTGAAATAGGTGTCCTCACCTATCAATTTTATCTCCCTCTCTCGTATATCCATAATGCTACTTTGAGGATAGTCGCAATCGACGATAGCAACGTTGTACCCTTTTACATAATGGAGGTAGCTTGCAACAAGCACTGTTACCGAAGTTTTTCCAATGCCTCCCTTCTGGGTGGCGAATGCGATAAAGATTTCTTTACTCATGATTTTACTGTTTTAAATTTATAATTAGTTACCTTGATAGGTCATTCTAAAATTGAGTACACAGCGATATGCAACTACATCGAAATGGATAGATAATCCATTAGCGGATTGAATATGCAAACAAGGGTAGATGTAATTCCGTACAACAGTACGACAACACGACAGCAAGTCTGTAAATCTCCACGACAGTAAATATTCATATAGGCGTATCATCAACAGATTGTTTTGTTGCATACAAAATGAAACAATTCTCCATTTTTCTGCTTTGTTGTTACTATACTTTTTCGTGTCCATTTATCATTCGTTTCTCAATTCTCCGACAAATAAACAACGAATATTTATCGGTTGTATCACCTACGACCTATGTGGCACTGTTTGGCGTTAGGGTGGCATCGTTTGGCGTTCTCTCGTTTGAAAATCAGATAGATAAAGGCTGTACTTTTGTCCCCAAGCGACAAGGCTAACTATTCGTAACCGAATGGCAGTTGAGATAGGCTTTCTCTAATCCGTCCGTAGGCGGATTTTTCTATTCACAAGAATAGAGCAAGGTGTCTTTTGAGTTACTCAAAAGGCAGCGGGTTACTCCCGCCGCACCTTGCTCTTGCAGAGAGCTGGGCAATCCTCCGAAGTCGGACTGCCCTTTTTGATACCTGCCGTAGGCTGATGGTAGTGGCTTATGTCGTGATACCACTAAAATCCACAGTTAAAATGAAAGAAAAAGTAAAGAGAACAGGGCGAACGCCCAAGCTAAGCCCCAAAACGCACTGCGTGATGGTGCGTTTTGACGATGAAGAAAATGCCCGTTTCCTCACTATGTATGAGCAATCGGGTGAGTATGCAAAGGCGGTTTTTATCAAAGCACGAGTCTTTGGTGAGGTGTTTAAGGTTATTCAGGTGGACAATTCTTTCCCTGAATACTATGCAAAGCTATCCGATTTGTATGCCCAGTTCCGACGTATCGCCGTCAATTACAATCAAACGGTGAAGGAGTTGAAGAGCCATTTTTCAGAGAAAAAAGCAATGGCATTGCTCTATAAACTCGAAAAAATAACGGGAGAACTTGTAGCTGTAAGTCGGGACATTGCGGCATTAACCCAAAAATTCGAGACAAGATGGTTGCAAAAATCAATGTAGGAAGCTCCCTATATGGTGCTCTGGCATACAACGGAGAGAAGGTAAACGAGGGTGAAGGCAAGTTGTTGGCATCCAATAAAGTCTTTGATAATGGTACGGGCAAGGTGGATATGGTTCGTGCAATGGCAGATTTCGAGAGGTATCTTCCAGCCCGTATGCGTACAGAAAAACCGATTATCCACATCTCTCTCAATCCACACCCGGACGACAAACTGACCGATACGGAGCTGACAGACATCGCACGGGAATACATGGAGAAACTCGGCTACGGCGAGCAGCCCTATGTGGTTTTTAAGCATGAGGACATCAACCGCCATCACCTGCACATCGTCTCCATTCGGGTCGGTCAGGACGGTAAACGGCTGAATAATGACTACATCCACCGACGCAGTAAGCGATCTACCAACGCACTCGAACAGAAGTACGGGTTGCATCCGTCGGGAGAACGTAGGCAAAGGTTAGAGCGGGGAGCATTACGAAAAGTGGACGCATCTGAAGGGAACATGAAGCGGCAAGTCGGCAATGTGCTCAGAAGTCTTTCGGGGCATTATCATTTCCAATCGCTTGGCGAATACCGTGCGTTACTCTCTATATATAATGTGTCGGTCGAAGAAGCAAGGGGAGAAGTACAAGGCAGAGAGTACCACGGATTGGTCTATTCGGCAACAGACAGTGCGGGAAATAAGACGGGTAATCCAATTAAGGCTTCCCGTTTTGGTAAGTATGCCGGATATGAAACCTTTGAGAAGTGGTGTACTGCCTCCAAAGCAGAGATACAGGAAAAGGAGTTGGGTAAACGGACAAAAGCAGTGGTGCTTGCCGCCCTTCGGCAAGCCTCCACCCGTGAAGAATTTATCACGACTCTGCATGCCAAAGGAATTGACACCGTACTACGTGAAACTGACGAAGGGCGTATTTATGGGGCTACGTTTATTGACCACAACACTGGGTGCGTACTCAATGGCTCCCGTATGGGGAAAGAGCTATCCGCAAATGCCTTGCAGGAACATTTCACTGCTGCATCGGCAAACAGCCGTTTAGCGGAAATGGTGTTGCCTCACGAACCTACTTCGCAACCCGAAGCGACTCCAACTTCCGAGCAAAACGACTTTGAAGAGAGTAGCGGATTGGGTGAGCTACCGTTGGAAGCTCATGGCAATGACCCCGAAGAAGAGGCGTTCCGTCGTAGGATGCAACGCAAAAAGAGAAAAGGGAAAAGAATGTAGTAACTTAAAAATTAAAACAATGCAACAAGAAGATGATTTGAGGGCACTGGCGAAAATAATGGATTTTCTGCGTGCCGTGAGTATAATATTCGTAGTTATCAATATCTATTGGTATTGCTACGAAGCGATAAAACTATGGGGTATCAATATCGGCGTGGTCGATAAAATTCTGATGAATTTTAATAACACTGCCGGACTGTTTGGGTCGATAATCTATACCAAACTGTTTTGTGTGCTGTTAATGGGGTTGTCATGCCTCGGAACCAAAGGGGTGAAGGAGGAGAAGATTACTTGGCGAAAGATCTGGACGTTTATGGGCGTGGGGTTCGTGTTCTTCTTTCTCAATTGGTGGGTTCTCTCGCTACCGTTTAGCATAGAGGCAAATACCGCACTCTATATTTTCACAATGGCGGTTGGTTATATTTGTTTGCTGATGGCAGGGCTATACATGAGCCGACTATTGAAGAACAACCTGATGGACGACGTGTTTAATTGTGAGAACGAGAGTTTCATGCAGGAAACACGACTACTGGAAAACGAGTATTCAATCAATCTGCCTACCCGCTTTTGGTACAAACAGAAGATGTGGCGAGGGTGGATTAATGTCGTGAACCCGTTTCGTGCGTCGATTGTGTTGGGAACACCGGGTAGTGGAAAATCCTATGCCGTTGTCAATTCATTTATCAAACAGCAGATTGAGAAAGGATATTCACAATATGTATATGACTTCAAGTTTCCCGACCTGTCGATGATTGCTTACAACCACTTAATCAACAATTTGGACGGATACAAGGTGAAGCCGAAGTTCTACGTGATAAACTTCGACGACCCACGTCGCAGCCACCGTTGCAACCCGATTCACCCCGATTTTATGGAGGATATAACCGATGCTTACGAGAGTGCCTACACGATAATGCTGAACCTCAACAAATCATGGGTACAGAAGCAGGGCGACTTCTTTGTGGAATCACCTATTATCCTTTTCGCCAGTATTATATGGTATTTAAAGATCTACAAGGACGGTAAGTATTGCACCTTTCCCCACGCCATTGAGTTGCTGAACCGTAGGTATGAAGATATTTTTCCCATTCTGACCTCTTATTCAGAACTCGAAAACTACCTTTCACCCTTTATGGATGCATGGCTTGGCGGAGCGGCTGAACAGTTGCAAGGGCAGATAGCCAGTGCCAAAATTCCACTCTCCCGTATGATTTCGCCTCAACTTTATTGGGTGATGTCTGATAGTGAATTTACCCTTGATATTAATAATCCCGAAGAGCCGAAAATCTTATGTGTGGGTAACAATCCCGACCGCCAGAATATTTACGGAGCGGCATTGGGACTGTACAACTCCCGTATCGTGAAACTGATTAATAAGAAAGGGCAACTTAAAAGCTCTGTTATCATTGACGAATTGCCGACTATCTATTTCAAAGGACTTGACAACTTGATAGCCACCGCCCGAAGTAATAAGGTAGCCGTCTGTCTGGGCTTTCAGGATTTCAGCCAGTTGGTGCGTGATTATGGCGACAAGGAAGCCAAAGTTGTGATGAATACGGTCGGTAATATCTTTAGCGGTCAGGTAGTTGGCGAAACGGCTAAAACACTGTCCGAGCGTTTCGGAAAGGTGTTACAGAAACGACAATCCATCACCATCAATAGACAAGATAAGTCCACCTCCATCAATACGCAGATGGATAGTTTGATTCCACCGAGTAAGATTTCGGGACTGACACAAGGTATGTTTGTCGGTTCGGTTTCGGATAACTTCACCGAACGCATCGAACAAAAAATATTCCATGCCGAAATTGTGGTGGATGCCGAAAAGGTAAAACGGGAAGAGAGCAATTATAAGAAAATCCCCATTATCACCGATTTTACCGACGAGAATGGCAACGACCGAATGAAGGAGCAGATACAGGAAAACTACAACCGCATCAAAGCGGATGTGAAACAGATTGTAGCGGAGGAGCTAAAGCGTATCGGCGATGACCCCGAACTGGCGTATCTGTTACAGCAGAAACAGTAACCGTTTATTGAAAAACGGAGGATAACCGGACTTACCCGTTTTCCTCCGTTTTTATTTGTAACTTGTTGTTTACGGCTACCACATTGTCCCGAACAAAACTTCTCAGCAACTGGTCGTCTTTCAATATAATATGGTATTCTTCCTCAAATAGACAGAGCATCTGTTTCTTGATACCAGCCAGCTCATTTTCTGCCGGGGCTTTTCCGAAGCGTTTGCAATAATCAGCAGTATTCCTACGGATATACTCTCTAAGCAGTGCTTTATACTCTTGGTCAAGTTTTGCAAAGTTCTTTTTCTCCGGGAATATGGGGAGGCTGTCTATATCCTCATAATCAAAGGCGCAATCATCTGTTTCTTCCGGTTGTATGTCTGATTTCGTATAGCGATGCCACTTATCCTCCAGCATCCCTTGCGCAAATTGCCCAGACTCTTTGCCTGCATATTTTTTCGCGTACTTTTCCAATAACTCCCAATCCTGACGGGATAGAGATTTACCAAATAACCGCTCCACATCACGGCAACGCCTCATATCCGTTTGCTCATCGGCAGGTAGCGATTGGCACGCCTTACAGATATGCACAGCATGACCCTTGCCAGTAAATTTTTCATTGGCTTTGTGTTCTCCACATATCTTACAGTAATGACCATGATACTTTTTCTTCGCCATAGCTTATTGAATATAAACAGTTTAATGTTATGTAAAAGTAATACAAAAACGGGAGCTGTGAAAGTCTCCCGTTATCGAATCTCTTATCTTTTTGCTCTATCCCGTTCATCGTCTTGATCCATCCGTCGATTCAGACGTTCTCGCATCTTATCGAAATAATAGGTGCGACTATCGTTTTTACGACGTTTCATGTCCGTATAAGCACTGTAACAATCCTTCACCTCTATGCCGAACGTGGTGGCGACAAACGCTACAAGTTCCTGAATTGGTACATCACCGCTGTTAATGCTCTGCATTTCATTTAGCCCGTAGACAAGTTCTACTAATTCAATAGCATTCCCCGTCCACTTGTATTTGCCACTCATCTTCAATAATCCGTCGCAATCCGGCTGCTGAATGGCTCGTTTTCGGGCAGTCAGATAGGCGTAGAGCATTTCCATTGCAATAATACGAGCAACCAGATTATCGTATCCTGTCGAAAATTCAAAATCATCATCAAAGTAATACACATGAACATTGAGTTTTTTTTCTTGCTCACGCCTTAAAAAGTAGTAGTCATCCAAATGAGAACTTCCACTTTTATAGTACTGATAAAAAGCGACATAACGGTCAAAGAACAATTTGAGTTCTTCTTGTCTTTTCGTATAGTACTCATCCAGCATATCTTCACAGGGTGGTCGCCCGCTCTCAATGTGAAGTATATTGTGAAAATAAATCAAGTGTCCCAACACCTTTGACTTATAATGTTTGAAAAAGGCAATTTCGTCCGTGTCGCTATTGAACGGTTGTGATTCTACATCTGTTTTTAAGTTGGACAATTTTTCTTTCAGGAAAATAATGATCATCCGGCAGTCATTGATAATATTGTATCCATTCAGGTCAATGGCAGACACGCGTCTGTCCATTTCTTGCATAATTTCTTCGTAATTTGGCATCCTATAATATTTAATTTGTTATCGGGTGCAAAATTACGACATAGTCTAAACATAATTATATTCAGCAAGTTATCAAATATAAGCAATCAGTTATCATTTTTGATTAGCATTGCTTTATTTACCTCATTGAGATATTCTTCCCGAAGATTTAGTGGAGAATCGCCTAAATTATCCTTGCAAAATCGGTTAAATTGTTGTGGCGAGGAGAAGTGGAACTCTTGGATAATGTCCGAAAAAGGAATGTAATTTAGCGACAACCGATATTTGATAAGTTCAGCTCGTTTGCTCGTCAGCCATCTATGTGCGGATACTCCAAACTCATTCCTGAATATTCGGCGAAAGGTATGTAAGTTATAGCCACACATTTCAGCTAACTTATCCGTGTATTCAGCTTTACGATAGTGTGCCAGCACCAGACTCTTGAACGGAATATCTTCGTCGATCAATGGGTGGAAGAAAAATAGTAACTCTTCCTGCGAATAGTATTTAGTAAAGAGCCATATCAACTCCTCGTGTTTGAGTCGCCAAATTGCAGGTTCGTGTATGGCATCATTCAAGTAGCCGTTCACTCCATCCATCAGGTGTGAGAGTTGTCTGCATGCAGTCAGCTTGCTATAAAAGTAGGTTTTATTATCTTCCTGTTTGTGGGTAAAGAGAAAGGAGAGTAGGGCATTTTCGATAGGGTAAACCGTATTGCTGAAATAGTGGACAAGTAACGTGGAGTCGCTCAATGCCAATCCGTAATAGTCACTGCCCCGTGGAACGAATAGAATTTCTCCGGCACAAAGAAATTCCTCTTTGAAGAGATTACTCGACACTCGGATGTGCCCCTGCTTGCAAAATATCAATATGTGTTGTTTTAATCCGTTACTGGAGTGTTCAGCTCCCTTCGGATAGACAACTATTTGAAATGAATAGTCTACAGGTTCTTCTTTGCTAAATGAATATTTTATACTACAATAACATTCCATGACTAATCTATACTATTATCTAATGTCTGTTTTCAAAATTCATAATTTTTATTAATTCCTCTGCCGAATAAAATCCTCAGTATATGATTTTGTTTCATTTATTACTGTTGATTTGCATACACTATTATTTTTTATTCAAATCAAACCTATAACTCACAGATAACGCAGGATATTTTGTTTCTATCATTAACGCTGACAAGGTTAGGTTGTCGTTTGCCATCCATGAAACTCCTTCATGGAAATTCTTCCCATCATATGAACCGAACAGAGAAAATTTGTCTATTGTAACAGACATCCCCGTCAAGAAAAATGGTCTGTTGAAATCCTTGAAGATAGATGCTGCACCTACATATCCCTGCAATGCAAACTTTTCGTTGAACTCAACGGTTTTTGTCAGCATCCCATAAACAGACTGGTCATTTCCTCCTGTTCGAACACTTCCCGTGCCAATAATGATACTTGGATGCCACTTCCCTTCTTTCTCGGCTAACGGCTGGACACGTAAACTCCATATAGGCTTTTTGGCCTTAAAACCATAACCGACACCCACGTCTAACCATTTAAAAACGCCATAACGAATATTTGCCACTGCATATTCATCATCTGAAGTAGGCATTCCTAATGCAGATACTACCAAATTTTTCTTTGCAATAAGCCCCCCACTACTCCCTCCCGAACATGCAGGACAATTTGGGCCACACTCTTGGGCATAACTCTTATTTGCTATAAATAACATTGTTATAAGCACAACACTTAGCTGTATAAAATTATTTCTTTTTCTCATGATTCATTTTGACTTAACTAACTGTACGATTTATTGAGAACAGTATATTCTAATAATCGGAATATCGTATTTTTACAGAATATAACTTTTAGAACCGACAGCCATAAGGCTGTCGGTTTAATGTTTATTTATATTGTCATTATATATAACTATTCATTTCTTGGAGTAAAAAATAAACGGTAAAGTCCCAAATAATAACAACGAGCATAGTATCTCTGATAAGGGTACATAATGATAGAAGCAATCTTCTTCATTACATCTTGAAATAAAAAACCAAAAGCATACTCCTACAATTAGCCCTAAGGCTAAGCACAAGATAACTATCAACTTAGGTGGATTCTCGTATTCATCAATGAGTTTTTGAGGTTTTCGATTCAAGAATCGTCTACTTCTACGGTTCATTTTATAATTCTACGGCTGATAGTTCTGCGAATGCTTTTTGATAATCTCGTTCAGCCTCCAAGGTTTGAGTGACCGTATTGTAATATAGCCCCATCTCAACAATGTAATCCAAAATTGAGATCTGTCCTGCATCAAGAGCTTTTTTGAGTAGGGAACTATTATTGGCATTAGCCAAAGAGGTGCGATAGGTATCCGCAGCGAGTTTTAGTCCATAAGTTCGCTGATACAATATCTCCAATTGACTATAGAATTGCTGCTTGGTATCTGTCTGGCGAGATTCTGCCGCACGAACTGCGGACTTGGCTTGTTTTACCCTGTTTTTATTCGCCCATAAAGGAATGGACACACCTACAGAAACACCTTGATAACGCTGCCCAATTACATTTTCGCTCATAAAACCAGCAGAGAAAGTTGGCAGATTCATAGACTTGCTCAGCGAGACTTGTTTTCTGCTTAACTCTATCTCCTGTTTTACATAGGACAAAACAGGATTTTTTTGCTCTGCAACCACAAACCAATCAACGAAATTGTTCGGTATTTGTAATTGCTCATACTCTGATACTTTGAATGTTAACTCTGAACCCCCGTTAAGCCTTACTAATTGAGAAATAACGGCATTACGTTCTGTGGTAATACGGGTAATTTCTCCTTTAACAGTTGATAAATTTAGCTGAACATTGTTATACTCCATTATGTTGCCATCACCACGGTCTAATCTCTCTTTTTGCCCTGCTGCAATTATCTCTGCATGACCTAATCGCACCGATAGCTCTTGTAATAAGGCATTATAGTAGATCAAATCCAAGCAATATTGTTTCGCTTCAAGTAGAATATTCATTCTATCCGCTTTATATTGCCACTCAACCAATTCATTTTGTTTATTAGCAACCTTACTTTTAAGTCCTGATATTGTTGGAAAGTCAAAACTTTGAGTTACGTTGATATCTTGACGATTACCAGCCGAAGAAGGGTTGCCCCAGAGATAGTTGAAACCTATCTCTGGATCTGATAAAAATATCCCTGTCCGATTCGCTAATTTTTGTGCATCCGCAGTTTCGCGTAATGCCTTAAGAGTCGTATTGTTTTGTTCGATTGAACCCAATACATCACTTATTTTGTTTTGGGCAAATAGCGAACTTGTCGCTATAATTGCCAAAATACTTACTATTATCTTTTTCATAATTATGCTTCTTTAATTTCGTCATCAGTAATAACTTCTGTTACTATTCTCTTATTGGTTATCAAATACATAATCGGAATGATAAATCCATTAAGTAATGTTGAGGTGAAAAGTCCACCTAAAATAACCATCGCCATAGGACTCTGTATTTCATTGCCAGGCAAGTCGCCACCTATTGCCAATGGAATTAGTGCCAGTCCAGAGGTTAGGGCGGTCATTAATATCGGATTCAAACGGTCTGCTGAACCATATATTACACTGTCAAAGGCAGACATACCTTCGCTTTGAAGATCATTGTAACGAGATATAAGCAACATTCCGTTGCGAGTAGCAATTCCGAATAACGAGATAAATCCAATGATAACAGGGATGCTAATCACTCCACCTACAAACCATATCACCAATACACCTCCAATAAGTGCTAAAGGCAAATTAAGCAAAATAACCACTGACTGTGTTACACTTCGAAATTGATTGAACAACAGTAAGAAAATAACCAAAATTGAGAAAATAGATGTGATCAACAGTGTGCGAGAAGCAGCTTGTTCGCTTTCAAATTGCCCTCCATATTCAACGTGATACCCTTCTGGTAGTTCAATCTGCTCGTCAACTATTTTTTGAATATCATTAACAACACCCAATAAATCACGACCTGCAACATTGGCTGAGACAACAATTTTTCGTACTACATTCTCACGATTGATTGTATTTGGACCAACCGATGAGGTGATCTCTGCAATATTACTCAATGGTACTTTACGCCCTTTGGCATCAACAATAAGATTCTTTATTCTTTCAGTTGTCTCACGACTTTCGTCATTCACTTTCAGTGTTAAGTCAAACGCTTTGTTTCCTTCATACACTTGAGAAACCACCTCGCCTGCAAGCATCACATTGATGATGTCTGCAAACTCAGGTAAAGAGAGTCCATACTTAGCTAAGACCTCCCGTTTGGGCTCAATTTTCAACTGCGGACGTTCTACCTGTTGCTCTACATTTAGGTCGGCAATGCCGTCAACGTCTTGTATCGCTCCTTTTATTTGGTTGCCAATAGAGAACATACTGTTGAGATCTGTTCCGAATAATTTAATAGCAATACTCGCTCGTGTTCCTGATAGCATGGCATCAATACGGTGAGTAATTGGTGCACCCACCTCAACATTAGCACCCGGAATATTTTTCATCTTATCTCGAATCTCAGCCAACACCTCGTCTTTCGAGCGTTCGTCAAGAATAAAAGGAGCTTCAACTTCAGACACATTCACTCCTAAAGCATGTTCATCTAATTCAGCACGTCCAGTTTTACGTCCGACGGTTTGAATTTCAGGAATTGTTAGCAACGCCTCTTCAACCATACGACCAACTTTATCTGACTCTTCAAGTGAGATTCCAGGCAAGGTACTAACGCTTACAGTAAACGAACCCTCATTAAACGGTGGAAGAAAGCTACGTCCCAAACTAAAGAATATCACCACTGACCCAATCATAGCTGCACCTGTTATTGACAACACTACTTTCTTATGTCGAAGTGTCCACTCTAATGCTTTTGTATAGACCACTTTGAGTTTACGGGCAACGAAAGGCTCTTTTTCTAACTTGTTTTCATTTTTCTTATTTCCTAACAAGTAACTACACAATACCGGCGTCAGTGTTAATGCCACAACCGTTGATGCGGATAATGCTACAATAAAAGCAATTCCAAGTGGAGCAAGCATACGTCCCTCCATACCTGAAAGGAAAAACAATGGTACAAAACTGGCTACAATAATAAGTGTAGAGTTTAAAATAGGCATTCGCACCTCCTTTGATGCATTAAACACAACCGTCATTACAGACTTGCGCTCATCTTCAGGCCTGTTTCTGTTCTCTCGTAGCCTTTTAAAGACATTTTCAACATCTACAATCGCATCATCTACGAGTGATCCGATGGCAATAGCCATACCGCCCAAACTCATTGTGTTGATAGTAAGCCCCATGAATTTAAGTGCAAGAATAGAGGTTACCAATGCCAGAGGAATAGTGACCAATGATATAACAGTAGTACGGACATTCATCAAAAATATGAAGAGTACAATGATGACAAAGATACCGCCTTCATAAAGTGACTTTTGCACATTGTCAATGGAACTTTCAATAAATCTTGCTTGACGATAAATGTCAGTTGAAAGTTTTACATCAGCAGGAAGTGTTTTTTGCAACTCTGCTATTGCTTTATCTAATTTTTCGGTCAGTTCAAGTGTACTGGTGTTTGGTTGTTTGGTAATGGTCATTAAAACGGCAGGTTCAGTACGATAAGAAGCCAGACCCATTTTGGGAGCACGATTACCTATTTTCACCTCTGCTATATTTTCCAAAAGCACAGGAATATCATCTACCGTTGTGATAGCAGCTTTACCAAGTGCATCAATCTTTTCTGTTGATAAAACACCTCGGATAATATATTCGTTACCGTATTCGTATAGAACACCACCTGCGGCATTCTGATTCATGTTTTGCACAACTGCATTTACTTGATTAAGAGCGATGCCGTAGTGTTTCATTTTTTGAGGGTCGAGTAATATTTGGTATTCTTTAATCTCTCCTCCAATAACTGTTACCTGTGCAACGCCACCCGTTGCTAAAATACGTGGACGGATTGTCCAGTCGGCGATGGTACGAAGATCTTGCAGTGAAGTAGAGTCTGAGGTTAGAGCTACAAACATCAACTCTCCAAGAATAGACGATTGAGGACCTAACGTCGGATTACCTACATTAGGCGGTAGGGCATCTTTAACAACAGACAGTTTTTCAGAGACAATCTGTCTTGCCTTGTAAATATCTGTCCCCCAATTAAATTCCACCCACACAATCGAAAAACCAGTCGTTGAAGAAGAACGCACACGACGAACATCGGTAGCTCCATTTAGAGCAGTTTCTACAGGGAATGACACCAGACGTTCCACCTCTTCGGGAGCCATACCCTTGGCTTCCGTCATTACTACGACTGTAGGTGCATTCAAATCAGGGAATACGTCAACTTCCATATTTGTAGCGGTGTATATACCTGCTACCATCAATAATACAGATGCTACAAGAACAACTAAGCGATTATTGAGTGAAAATTTTATGATTTTATTTAACATAACTCAAATTTTAATGTATTAATGATTATGACCGTCAGGAATAACAGAAGAAGATGCCGCCAATTTTACTTGGTACACTCCATTAGTCACTATTTTATCTCCTTTTTTGAGTCCTTTTAAAATCTCTGCACGATCGCCGTTGTTTTGCCCTACTGTCACCTCTTGCTTCTTAAAAACATCGTCTTCTATCTGAAGATACACAAAGTTTAAACCTTGTTCTTCGGTTAAAGCGGATACAGGAACTGAAATAATGTTATCTTTTGGTTGTGCCAAAAGATATACCTCAGCAAATGCTCCGGGAATAATATTTCCTACATTATCAAACTCAAATGTTACAGGAATATAAAATGAATTGTTGCTTGAAGTCTTGCCATAAGAAAGCAACTTGCCATTCATCTCCGACATTTTATAGGTGGCATTATCATAGGCTGTTTTGAAATTTGCACTATTTACACTTTTCAAATGCTTGAAATAGTTCTCTGACACCTCTGCTCTAAGTTGCAAGCGTCTGTTCTGGGCTACGGTAGCGATTGGTTGTCCGACTGAAACATATTCCCCTTGGCTAACCAGACGATTCTTGATATAACCGTTTATTGGGGAAGTGATACGAATACCTGATGCAGTAACGTTAGCTGCTTGCCCTTGATAAACGGCTTTTGCCGTTTCGTAACGCAAGCGTGTCTGCTCAAATTCTTTCGTTGAGATAATCTTATCAGCTACTAATCCTTCAGATCTTTTATACTCTTTTTCGGCTGTCTCAAATGCGATTTTCGCTTTCAAACTTGGATCTCCTTCTTGCAGATTCTTGGCTGAAACAACAACTATCGTTTCCCCTGCACGAACAGGCACTCCATCAGTAATAGATGCATTTGCGAATGAAATGACACCATTCGAAGTTGCAACAACAGTCTGTTCATCGCCTTGTGGAGCTTGAACTTGACCGCTTGTTTTAATCACATTTCTAAAAGTTTGAGGAGTTACCACCTCTGTTTTTAAACCTACAGCCTTAGCTTGATCGTTTGTAAAAACTATTTCATCTGCGTGTGCCTCTTTTTTCACTTCGCCACCGTGATCATGTCCATCACCTTCTGAGTGTTCATGGTCTTTTTCAGCTGCATGATCGTGTCCGTCACCTTCAGCATGCTCATGCTTGTCTGTTGATGCTTTTTGTTCATTACTTGGGGCAGTACCACAGCTAACCATAAAAAGAGCTGCAATCATCAAAATGCTAACGATATTTGTTTTCATATTCTTATTTTGTTTAAAATTGTTTTGAAATAGCGAGTCCTCCTCCTTGTTGCCCATTATAATATGGATACACAATAAGATTATTCCCGATTTTATTTTTCTTCTTTGACCGATTGTTCTGTATAGCAGAATATATCCAGTATGCCATTTTTGTGCTTAAAATACCAAGACCTGCACCAAAAGCGACATCACCAACCCAGTGTTTATTGTTATATATCCTAAGAGCACCAGTTGTAGCAGCTACAATGTAACCACTAATACCATACCATACAGAAACGTCTTTGTATTCTTGCCACAAAAATTCAGCACCCATAAAGGCTACAGCAGTATGTCCAGATGGAAAGGAATTAAATGCCGATTTATCTGGCCTTTCTACTTTTGCTGTATATTTTATTGCATTGACTGAAGCCGCTGTGAAAAGGCTTGCTATCCCTAATATAATTGTTCTGTCTTTGAAGTTGTGTCTCCCTTTTATACCACTTAAATTCAAAACATACACACTGGCTGCTGGAACATATTGAGTGATATCATCTATTGTGAATTTATTTGGTTGATGGGTTATTACTTCATGACCTATTGCATAATTTAACAACCTGTATTTAGGCGCTAATATTACTTCTATTGCACCAAGTGTCATCAGTGCAGTAGGAAATATTAGTCGCTTATACTGAGATTGCGTGCGAATCTTTGTAGTACTATCTGTGCTAACTCCCTCATTTGTTGGAGCAATTACTATCTCATTGGCATATACGCACATTGGGACGCATATACACATCAAACTTGAGAGTAGCACATAACGTTCTACTTTCTTTCCGTGTAACATAATTTAATACGTACCTCCTTGAGGCATTAATTGTGTGAATAATCTTAATATATGCATGCTGAATATCTTTAAAAAAAGATATCAACCAAGTAGCAAGTAGACTCTAAGCCTAAATTAAGATAAATAAGAAGGAGGAGCACGCAGTCCGCAAGAAAGACCAAGAGGTGCGGACTCGTAAGAAATGACATACGAGAGGTATGTCTTTGGAATGATTGAAAATTGGGGAATATATAAAACGTACGAAGTAAGCAGACAAAAAGATTTAACTAAAAAATCATGATTACCATCAATGACGGAGTCTCCGTTCAAAACATTTGAAGGAGCCGTGTATAAAGCACTCACAACACAACCATTATCACAATCTGCTTCTTCAGGTGAAGTTTCATGCTCAGTATGTTGGTCATTGTAAGTATTGTCTTGTTCGCACATTTCCATTACCATACACAGCACCTCTTTGTGATGATGATGGGGTACAATAGAGAATACTGTTATTAGCAGTACTACTATTGAGACAGGTAATATGGAAAAGAATTGCTTCATATATATTTTTCTTAGTGCAAAGATAAGCATAATCATTTGCAACTTAGTTGCAAATGATGCATTTATGTTTTTTTTTACGATTTATTTTTTGAAGAACATGCAAAGCAAATTCCTTTTGGAACAGCCTTTATTCCTCCGAATCCGGAATACTTCCTTAAGATAGTTCGTTCTTCATTTGAAAGCACATAAACCTTCTCCTTAGAAATAATAAAAGCCAACTTAATGCCTTCTATATTGTCTCTTAAATGTTGTTCTTTGTAATAAGCCATTATTCATTATATTTATTCACGATGGAATAGATTAAAGACTTCACCTTATGCTCTCTCAGTTCAGTATCTAATTTGATTAGACCTGTCTCACTCATCGCTTTTTCCACGATAGGAATAAGTTGCATCGCCAATTCCTCAGTCTTATCTTCTTCTATGCTATTCATTTCTTGAATGGCATCACAGATAGAGGAAAAACTATGGTCGGTTTTATCCAATCCATCATAAAGAGTAAGAAGACCGATGTAAATACCTTCATCGGCATTTTTAGCCTCACCGGATTTGATTGCATCACAACACGCTCTACCGGCTGCATCCGAACGTGCGATAACAAACTCTTTATCCAATAGAAATAATGGATGTTCTTCTGCCAGGTATTGAATTAGGTTAAGTCTAAAATAGCCCAATTCTTCTTTTTTGATTTCTCCCATTATGATAACAAATTAATGATTTATTTAAAATACAAATTATTTAATTATTTTCTTATCACGCTTTACTTGCGTGGTACCACTTTTCTCCGAAGACCGCCCTCTACTTTTCTCTGCCTTTTTATTCTCCTCCGTCTTTTCTCCACGGTTGTTATGACTAACTTGTACCTTGTGTTCATTGGTAGGAGTGATAAAAATTTCTTCTTTAGGATATCCGATTCTGACAAAAGCTGAATATTTCTCTCCTTTATCATCAATCATATTTGAAACCTGTATTGTTTTGCCTTTTCTAAGCTCTTCACTCTCTTTTCGTGATAGCTTTGCCCCTTCAATGATGGTAATCTTGTTGGAGTCAGCAAGAGCAACCACCTTTTTTAAATCCGCACTGTATTGCACTGTGACACTATAGACTGTATTTTGTCCAGCTCTTACATTGTCAATGGTTAGAGACTGACCTGTTTTCAGTACAAGTTTGTCTTCATCTGTCAACTGTACGCCTCGAAAAGTATTAGATATCACGACTTTTTCTATAGGTAGATAAACTAACTCATCTGTTAGTTTATCTACTGACACTAATGCCGATTGAAACTTCCCCTTGGTATCTGTTATCTGAATTGTTTCGCCAGCATTTTGAGTACTAATCAGATTCCTTTTTTGCTCTTCGCTGAAGTAATGGCTCATGAATGGTTGTTCCAGATTACTGCTCAAATCTTTTCTGATAAAATGCAGTTTCAATACATTCTCTCCGTTATCATTGTTATCATTATTCTCTACTGATAAGCGAGCTAAAGCATTTAATAACTCAGGTTTCCATCCTTCCTCTATGAGTTCATGTATGGTAGTACCCTTTGTCAAAAATCCATTTTCTTCTAAGACATAACCAGCCTTAATACGAACTTTTGACTCATTGTTGTACAGTTCACCATCGTTATCATCGCCCTTCTCATGATTTTCCAAAAGCTTTTCATGTTCTTTCATTTCGACTGAAAAATTAAACTTACTCGGCAATTTTTCTTCTTTGTAAGGAAGAGAATCAGAACATTGCATACAATTTAAAATTTCAGTTTCTTCAGTAGACAATTTGCCCGCTAATAATGATTCTCTCTTAAATATCTCTAACGCTTTCTGCCGTTCATTATCACGTCTCCAGTCTGCTGATTCTGCTTCCGATACGCCTTGTTTATAGTTGTCGGCATGGTGAGCAATCAATTTTTCTTCGCTATGCCTTTCTTCTATATCTCTCAACTTTTCAAACAACCTTTTTGTTGCTTCTGGTCCAGCATAGTTTACTACACATGAGAACTCTTTTTCAATTGCAATTTTACATAAAGCAAGTGATGGATTTTCAATATGCATAATAACTGCCGGGGCTTTTTGTATCGCTACCATGCGTGCAGCTTCAGATGATGGATATAGTGATACCGACAAAGGATCGCGCTCTGCCACGTATATTTGTACAGCGTCACTCGGAGAGTCTAATAAGGTAATATTTCCCAATTCCTTTTCGACAGCCGCCATCTGCACTTTTTCCGAAGGATTTTCAATTGATAATAGAGCAAATCCATCTAATTGTACGGCTGCCAATTGTATCTCTTCAATACTGTTCATTCCTTTGGAAAGCAACTGCTTTCTCTCCAATTGGGTATTGTATATATAAGTTTCGATTGTGTTTCGCGAATATAAATTGGGGGAGACATCGGGTAAACCTTTGCCCCAAAGTTCTTGCTCTATTCCTGCTGCCTTAGCGGAATATAGGTCATTGGGCATTTGAACTCGCTCTCCGAAAAAGTATCCAATCGCTGGGTTGCTACCCTTGAAAGAGTTGATGAATTCTTCTTCTTTTGTTCGGGTAAGAAAGTGCTTGTAAGTAAGAATCTCCCCATTCAAGTTTCTTATAAATAATGATGAATTAGGTTTAACTCCAAGCACATCTAATGCTTGATTTATTAATCGTTGCAATTGCTCTACAAAAGTCAATTGTCTGTTTAGTGTAACTGTTTCCATTTTTCTGTTTTTAAAATTGTTTTGAAATAGCGAGTCCTCCTCCTTGTTGCCCATTATAATATGGATACACAATAAGATTATTCCCGATTTTATTTTTCTTCTTTGACCGATTGTTCTGTATAGCAGAATATATCCAGTATGCCATTTTTGTGCTTAAAATACCAAGACCTGCACCAAAAGCGACATCACCAACCCAGTGTTTATTGTTATATATCCTAAGAGCACCAGTTGTAGCAGCTACAATGTAACCACTAATACCATACCATACAGAAACGTCTTTGTATTCTTGCCACAAAAATTCAGCACCCATAAAGGCTACAGCAGTATGTCCAGATGGAAAGGAATTAAATGCCGATTTATCTGGCCTTTCTACTTTTGCTGTATATTTTATTGCATTGACTGAAGCCGCTGTGAAAAGGCTTGCTATCCCTAATATAATTGTTCTGTCTTTGAAGTTGTGTCTCCCTTTTATACCACTTAAATTCAAAACATACACACTGGCTGCTGGAACATATTGAGTGATATCATCTATTGTGAATTTATTTGGTTGATGGGTTATTACTTCATGACCTATTGCATAATTTAACAACCTGTATTTAGGCGCTAATATTACTTCTATTGCACCAAGTGTCATCAGTGCAGTAGGAAATATTAGTCGCTTATACTGAGATTGCGTGCGAATCTTTGTAGTACTATCTGTGCTAACTCCCTCATTTGTTGGAGCAATTACTATCTCATTGGCATATACGCACATTGGGACGCATATACACATCAAACTTGAGAGTAGCACATAACGTTCTACTTTCTTTCCGTGTAACATAATTTAATACGTACCTCCTTGAGGCATTAATTGTGTGAATAATCTTAATATATGCATGCTGAATATCTTTAAAAAAAGATATCAACCAAGTAGCAAGTAGACTCTAAGCCTAAATTAAGATAAATAAGAAGGAGGAGCACGCAGTCCGCAAGAAAGACCAAGAGGTGCGGACTCGTAAGAAATGACATACGAGAGGTATGTCTTTGGAATGATTGAAAATTGGGGAATATATAAAACGTACGAAGTAAGCAGACAAAAAGATTTAACTAAAAAATCATGATTACCATCAATGACGGAGTCTCCGTTCAAAACATTTGAAGGAGCCGTGTATAAAGCACTCACAACACAACCATTATCACAATCTGCTTCTTCAGGTGAAGTTTCATGCTCAGTATGTTGGTCATTGTAAGTATTGTCTTGTTCGCACATTTCCATTACCATACACAGCACCTCTTTGTGATGATGATGGGGTACAATAGAGAATACTGTTATTAGCAGTACTACTATTGAGACAGGTAATATGGAAAAGAATTGCTTCATGTATTTTTTTCTTAGTGCAAAGATAAGCATAATCATTTGCAACTTAGTTGCAAATGAGGCATTTCTATTTTTTTATGATTTGTTTTTTGAAGAACATGCAAAGCAAGTTCCTTTTAGAACATAATTTATACTTTGGAGTGAAAACCCTACGGGTAACTCTACAACAGGCACATCAATACCCTCTAAACAGTAAGTCTTGTGACAACTGTTACAATAAAAATGGGAATGTAAATCTTCAACAGCACAAGTACAAGAGTTGCCGCATACAGCATATTTCAATGAGCCACTACCATCGTCAATGCTATGTATCAAATGATGAGACAAAAACAATGTAACAGTGCGAAATATGGTTGATTTATCAACCGTTTCTAACATACTTTCTATATCCAGTATTGACACAGCACGATTCTCTTGCATCATCGTTCTAAGTATCAACACACGCATAGAGGTAGGTTTAATACCTCGTTTCTTTAATCTATCCAAATATTCGCCATTCTCCATCATAATATTCTTTGTTCTTTATAGTAACAGAGTCAACTATACTTCTCTACTATTCAGTTGTTATTTTATCATCTTCTGTATCCTAACAGCATTAATAATCGCAATTAGAGCAACTCCAACATCTGCAAAAACAGCTTCCCATAATGTTGCGATTCCTCCTGCACCTAATATCATTACAACCAACTTAACTCCAAAAGCTAACGACACATTCTGCCATACAATTCGACGTGTAATTCGCCCTATCCGGATTGCGGTAGCCACTTTTGATGGTTGATCGGTTTGGATTACTATATCTGCCGTTTCGATGGCAGCATCACTTCCAAGTCCTCCCATAGCAATGCCAATATTACTCAAAGCAAGAACAGGGGCATCATTCATTCCATCACCGACAAAGGCGACCTGATTGGCACTGTCTTGTTTTAGCTCTTCAATGTGCTTCACCTTCCCCTCAGGCAACAAATCTCCGTAACACTTTGATATTCCAAGCTGTTCAGCAAAGTTAGTAACAATACTTTGTTTATCGCCAGATAAAATCTGAATATTTTCAATCCCCAGCAACTTTAGCTCTGTTACTGTTTTTTTTGCATCCTCTTTGAGTTCGTCAGAGAGAAGAAGAAAACCCACATAAGTTGCATCAACCGCACAAACTACAATCGTTTCTTTAATTTTATTAATCTCAAGAGGATACTCTACACCAAATTTCGACAATAACTTGGTATTTCCAACCAATACCTTTTTACCATTGACCTCTGCCATCAAACCATGCCCGGCTATCTCTTCCGTGTTGTTAGCATAAACCAGTTTGATTCCTTTATTATTAGCATATTCAACAATTGCCTTGCCAATAGGATGTGTGCTATTTTTTTCTATTGAAGCAATATACATTATTAATTCATTCAGAGAAACAGTATCAATACTATTTGAAGATTGTACAGCAAAAGTCCCTTTGGTCAGCGTTCCCGTTTTGTCAAAAACAACAGTGTTTATTTTTGTAATTGCATCGAGGTAGTTACCGCCTTTAAACAATATCCCAAGCCTTGATGCTGCTCCAATTCCTCCAAAATATCCTAACGGAATACTGATAACTAATGCACAAGGGCACGAGATAACCAAAAACACCAACGATCTGTATAACCAATCATTAAATACAAATCCAAATTCCGGATTAATAACCGAATAGAGATATGGAAATAAAACTGTTAATACAGCCAGCCCAATTACAATGGGAGTATAGATCCGAGCAAATTTTCTAATAAAGAGTTCTGCTGGAGCTTTCCGTTCAGTGGCATTTTGAACCAATTCTAAAATCCTCGCCAAAGCACTTTTGTCGAATGGCTTATTCACCTGTATACGAATAACTTTATCTGAAACAATCATTCCTGCCAACACTTCCTCTCCTTTACTGATATTACGAGGGATACTTTCTCCTGTTAGAGCCGAGGTGTTAAATGCTGCAAAGTCACTGATTAAAAACCCATCCAAAGGCACTCGTTCTCCTGTTTTGATCTCTATTGTTTCGTCTACTTCTACCGTCTTAGGTGATACAGATACCAACTTGCCATTTCGCAATACCATCGCTGTCTCTGGACGGGTATCTAATAAAGCACCAATATTTCGCTTGGCTCTATCAACGGCTTTGCTCTGAAACATCTCTCCAATTGTATAAAAAAGCATGACAGCTACCCCCTCAGGATACTCGCCAATATAAAATGCCCCGATAGTAGCAATAGACATTAGCGTAAACTCACTGAAAAAATCTTTTTGTAGGATACTGTTCCATGCTTCCTTCATTACTGGTAAGCCAACTGGGATATACGCAAGTGTATACCACGCCAATGAAATGTATTCATTTTGGAAGAAGGTAAAACTCAATGCACTGATTCCGCTACCAACAAGAATCATTACTAATGCAATTAACGGTCTCCAATACTCCTGTATTATAGATAGCTTCTTTGTGGAAATACTATCTTGTACACATATCTGTGTTTCGCAATGACATTGTCCCATATTCTGTAGATTTTAATTATACTGCAAAGTTACAGCTAATAACCTGCAACAAAGTTGCAAAGTTGAATTGCGACTATAATGTGGGATTTACCATTCGCTTAAATCAGATGTAATGTCTCTTTCTTTATTATTTCAGCTCTAAGTTCAAATAGCAATAAATGAGTCCACTTTACCGACAGATATATGCCGTTAAATCAGAACGTAAAATACTCTGAGTCTTTGATTTAGTTATCCTCCTGTATTAACGTTTATGTTATTAAAATCAATGAATTGATGAATGAAAAAATCAAAGACCAATATTTACTTTTTCCAAGTAGTAAGAACTTTTTTTAATGATTTCATTTTGATTATATTATGCGTTGAACTTATTTTACAGGAAACCACCCACGAGTGTTGTTTGCTATTTTAACGAGCATCAGCATTACGGGCACTTCCACCAATACACCCACCACTGTTGCCAGCGCAGCGCCCGATTGAAGTCCGAACAGCGAAATAGCAACGGCAACAGCCAGTTCAAAGAAGTTACTTGCCCCAATCATTCCTGCCGGAGCTGCCACGTTGTGCGGAAGTTTCCACGCTTTCGACCAACCATAGGCTACAAAGAATATCAATACCGTTTGAATAATCAATGGAATGGCAATAAGCAAGATATGAAGAGGATTATTTAGTATTGTTTCTCCTTGAAAAGAGAATAGGATAATAAGAGTCAAAAGCAATCCACCGATTGTAAAATTGTCAAATTTCTTAACGAATACATTATTGAAAGACTCTATGCCTTTGCGTTTTACAACCCCTATACGTGTCAAAACACCTGCCACAAGAGGTATAACCACAAACAACACCACCGATAGTAACAGCGTATCCCAAGGTATTTCGACACCCCCAACGCCGAGCAGGAACGCCACAATCGGAGCGAATGCCACAAGAATTATCAAATCATTAACCGCCACTTGTACCAATGTATAAGCAGCATCGCCTTTGGTCAGATAACTCCAAACGAAGACCATTGCCGTACATGGTGCAGCACCAAGCAGCACCGCTCCTGCCAAGTACTCATGTGCCAACTCCGCTGGAATCAGAGCCTTGAAAATCACGTAAAAGAAGAGCCATGCAATACCAAACATCGTGAACGGCTTTATTAGCCAGTTGGTAACACAAGTTACTATAATACCTCTGGGTCTTTTTCCTACGTTCTTCACGCTTTGGAAATCCACTTTGAGCATCATCGGATAAATCATCAACCAAATGAGTATTGCCACAGGTATAGATACCTTAGCGTACTCAAATTTACTCAATGTATCGGGAATGATAGGCAGATATTGACCTATACCAATTCCCACAACGATACACAGTGCTACCCAGATAGTCAGGTATCGTTCAAAAAAGCCTATGCCTTGTTTCTTTTCCATTGCAGACAATAATTAGCAGTTACTTTCCACAAGAACATTTTGGTAGTTCTTGTTTCTTTATTTCTTTGATATAAAACTCGTAGAAGCGATTCTTTATCTCGTCCCTTACACGGCGAAACTCACTTTCAATAAATTCAGGCGTTCCCTCGGCGTGAGACGGGTCGTCAAAGCCAATATGCAGACGGTGTTTTACTTTCCCTGTAAACATCGGACAAGCCTCAGCAGCTCCACCACATACGGTTATTACATAATCCCACTGCTCATCAAGATACATTTCAACAGGATCAGAGGTGTGGTGTGAAATATCTATCCCGACCTCTGCCATTGCCTTAACAGCTCCTGCATTTAATTTACCTGCCGCCTGTGTGCCAGCCGAACGAACTGTTATATTTTCGTCAAACGACTGCAAAAAACCGTGAGCCATTTGACTACGACAACTATTACCTGTGCAAAGAATTAAGACTTTCATAACGTTATATATTTTTCCACTCAACGAGTGCTGTATTACTATTTGATAATTGTTTCACTTTCTCAATCCATCCCAATTCGCTTTTAGCTTTGGCTTGTAGAAATGGGTTTTTAGTGTGCGTCATAGCCAAGCAGGAATTGACAATCCACCACTTGTTATTGATACCCGCCCGCCTTAAATCAGCTTGCAGTCGCTCCGCTTCAAATACCGGAGTTGCTTCGGGTAAGGTAACGATAACGACCTCTGTTTCTTCGGGATTTCTGAGTCGTGGCAATAGTTTAGCTACCGCACCGGAAACTTCTCCCTGCGTTCTCTCCACCTCCTTATGATAACTTTGGGTTGCGTCCAACAAGAGCAACGTATGCCCAGTGGGTGCTGTATCAATTACCACAACTTCATTCTCTGCCTTATCTACAATGTCGGCAAAGGCTTTGAATACCGCAATTTCCTGTGTACACGGTGAACGTAGATCTTCTTCGATGTATTCCATATCTGCCTGCGACATATTGTTGGCACGGGCTTTTGCACGAACTTCGTTCTTGTAGGCTTCCAGCACTTCGGCTTCGTCTATCTTACTAACATCTATTCCTGCCCCGATTGCTAAATCATAGTTGATATGATTGGCTGGGTCGGTGGTCGTTAAATGTACTTTTTTACCAAGAGCGTGTAATTTCAGAGCAATATTTGTCGCCATTGTTGTTTTACCAACACCGCCTTTACCCATTGTAAATACAACCCGTTTGCCGGAAGTAAATAGGTCTTGCACCAAATCGTCTATGTTCTTTTCTCCTGTTAATGGCGTATAACTAACTTCGGCATCAAGATTATCTTCCGACAATAAACGTCGGATATTAGCAATACTTGACAAGTTGTAAGAACGTAATGGAACACTATATGCGGGATAGTTTTTCAATGATTCCGGCATAGAAGTGAGTGCGGATTGCTGACGTTCTGCTATCTGCTCTGAAACCGTATCACTACTGTCCGTGTTCTCCAATATACCGTTGATAACCAGCACTTGGTTTTTAATTCCAAGAGATTCCAATTCGTGTGAAGAGCGGGCAGCCTCTTTCAACGGTGCTACGTCGGGACGGCTAACCAATACCAAACGAGTGGCATTGCCATCGGCAAGTGTGGCAACCGCTTTTTTATAAACATCTTTACGTTGTTCTAATCCCGATAATTGTCCTAAACAAGAAGCTCCGTGCGTACTTTCACTGATAAACGTACTCCATGCGGAAGGTAACTGCAACATACGCAATGTATGCCCAGTGGGAGCTGTGTCAAAAATGATATGGTCGTAATCCTTTTGTTTAGTTTCGTCCGTGATGAAATCCGAAAATTCATTGAATGCTGCGATTTCAATCGTGCAAGAACCGGACAACTGTTCTTCCATGTTCTGGATAACGCTTTCGGGCAACTTGCCACGAAACGGTGCAATCACACTTTCCCGATACGCCGCTGCTGCTTGTTCGGGGTCGAGGTTTACAACGGTCAGTCCTTTGACCTCGGCAATAGCTGTTCCCTGTCCGTTAAGCGGCTGATTGAAAACATCCTGTAAGTTTGAAGCCGGGTCAGTGCTGATGAGCAGAATATTTTTACCTCCGTCAACCAAGCCAACAGCCGTAGCACAGGCAATTGAGGTTTTGCCAACACCACCTTTACCTGTAAAGAACAGATATTTAGTGAGTTCTATTTTTGATAAATCAAATGCTTTCATAACTTCTTATTGGTTTATAGGAACGAAATTCAGTGCAACGCCAGTCCACTCCGTTAGCTGTTCGTTGGTCGGGTATTCCCCAGAGTTAGCAATAGCACCATCAACAAGCACAACGGGCAAACCATCTGCTCCTTTTTCTTGCAAATACCCGTTTACGACCGTATTAGATACATATACTTGCGGTTCATCACGCAGATTGTGCCGTGTGATGTTTACCCCTTGTTTCTGCAAGAACTGAACGGCTGCTGCAATTCTCATTAAATTGGGATTGATGTTTGGTCCACACAATCCTGTAGGACAACACATCGCAGGATCAAAAATCTCTATTGTTTTCATATTCTTCGATTCTTAAAATTATTTATATATAAAACGTAATTGCGTAATAGACACCTACTGCAATAAAGAGTAGTGCGATAATCTTGTTCATCCATTTTTGGAATACCTGCATCCGATTGTAGAATTTCCCGAGTCCGGCAACGCTGTAAGCCAAAATCCATGCTACAATAATGACAGGCAACCCTGTGGCTATGGCAAAAACCACCGGAAGTAAATAACCTCCTGTTTCGGCAGCCGACATAGGCATCAACATACCAAAATAAAACACACCACTTGTCGGGCAAAAAGCTAATGAAAACAAAACTCCAAGCAGTAGCGCACCCCACGAACCTTTACTCTTCAATTTATCACTGCCGCCACCACCGAAACCAAACTTCGGTAAGTTCAATTTATGCCCGAATAACATAAAAAGCCCTATCAATATCAGAGCAGGAGCAATAAACATCTCTCCATATTTGCTAATGGCTTTCTGTATGGCAAACATACTTGCCCCTTCTCGCAAAATCGGAATGAGTATAAATCCCAAAGCGGTATAGGTGATAATACGTCCAACTGTATAAAGTATGCCGCCCCAAAATATACGATGCTTACTTTCAATGTCCTTACTGATATATCCGATTGCAGTTATATTAGTTGCCAAAGGGCACGGACTGATGGCTGTAAGTATGCCGAGCAAGAAAGCTGTAACAATAGGAATGTTACTGTTTTCTAAAAGTGATTGAAGAAATTCCATTGGCTCGCTATTTTAAGAGTTCATCAATTTTCTTTTTAACTCCGGCTTTGAATACGTCGGGCGAACCCTTTGCATAAGAAAAACCAAAATCGGTCATATTGTTTTTAGTCTCTTTACCGTCTTTCCATTTATTGATATAGAGCGACGACCAAGTAACCTCATACTTATCTGCGATTTTTTCACCCTCGTTGGTGGATATGTCGATCACCTTAAATACGACTTTTCCATTTTTGAGTTGCTCTGCAAAATCTTTCTCAACAACCTCTTTCGTTAGCTTTTCAATAGCATTACAAGTAACGCAACGCTGTTTGCCGTGAAAGTAGAGAACTTCAACATACTCTTTTTGTGCTGCTTTGGTTGAGGTCTGAGCATTGGCATTTTGATTATTACCACAAGAGATTAATCCGATAATTGCCAATAGTACGAATACGTTTTTTTTCATTTCCCTGTTAGATTATTTGGTTAAAAACGCTTTTACTTCGGCAACCGACAGCTTTTTCCCTGCTGAAACGACTTTTTCATTGATTACTAAACCCGGCATTGACATGACGTTGTAATTCATAATCTGCATTAGATCTTCTTCTTTGATGATTGTCGCTTCGATACCCAATTCGACTACCGCCTGCTTTACTGTTTCGTGCAGTGCCTTGCAACTTGCACATCCTGTTCCTAAAACTTTAATTTCCATTTTATCTAATTTTAATGTTAGTCAATCGCAAAACTACGAACACTATTCTCAAAAAAATATGCGACTATTCGCAGCATATTTTTTTATTTACACAACAAGCAAAAAAAGTTCCAAAGAGTTTTTTTGCTAACGCCCAATTCTCCTTATTAATACAATAACGAACTTTTGGCGGTTCTATTTCACCTTGAATAAGTCCTGCATCCTTCAGTTCTTTAAGATGCTGCGATACCGTTGCTTTGGCAATAGGCAACTCATCGTGAATGTCACCAAAGAAACAACTATCCTGTGAAGCTAAAAACTCCATAATGGTAATTCGTGCAGGATGCCCTAATGCCTTAGCAAAACGAGCTAATTGTTCACGATCTACTGTATAATCTCTATTCTTCTTCATCTTTATATTTTTCTGTTCGCAAAGTTACGAACAGCTTTTGTAATCTCCAAATGTTTTGTTCGTAAAATTACGGTTATTCAATATTTTTAGATTTTGAAACCCTTTGAGACCTCCTGCGCAGGAGGCTTCAAACGAGTAATGACAACATGCTCTGTGATATTGTTTTTATCATTATTGGCAGGTGTAATTGTTCTTTTCTCCTGTGTCTGCCCTGTTCCATCTTTACTTAGCTGTTCGGGGGGTACGAGCGTCAGTTGTATCTTTCGCTCCAACGCTGATACATCCGATTTTAGTTGCTTCAACTCATCTTCCTTTTTCCACGTGCCGCCGACTACCTCCTGTAACGTAGGTAAATCCCGTTCAAGTGCCACATTCTGCGTTTTGTACTGCTCAATGAGTTTCGGGATACGTTCCAGTGCATTCAGGAAATTGGTTGCGGCTGCCTTATGGTCTGCCATTGCCAGTTGTCCGTTGTTGTAGGTGTACTTGTATGCCCCCTCAATAAAGAAACGGTTTTGTTTCTCCTCCATTCCGTCCCTAATGGCGGTTTCGGTCTTGACAAGGATAGGGAAACCGTACAACTCTCCGATGGGAATGTGTTCTCCACCAGTTGTAGCGTTTTTGGCAATCTCCTGTAACCGTGCCCCGACGCTCTTAACATCGGTCGCCTGCAAACCATCCAATCGAACCGGATTGCGGTAATAGCCATCCTCATCCGTTTGTGCCCGTGAGGTAAACGTCGTGTAATCGGCAGTCATACGGGCTATCTGCTCTTTGTTATGGTCAAGAATACGGGTATTCTCCTGTAACTTCCACGCCGAGCCACTTTTAGCTTTATTGAACGATTTCCGCTCACTCTCCAACGCCGCAACCCTCTTTTCGAGTCGTGCCTTATCCAATAAATCGGTGTTACCAGAGAGGATAGCCATATATTCAGAAAAGTTCATGCCCGACTTTTCGTCCATACTTCCCTCGTCAATGGTACGTGCCCCCATCGCTCCGCTTTTGAGCTGACTGATAAAGGTCTGCTTACAGTGTAGTAAGTTAAACTTATAGCTATCCAACGATTTCTCAACCGCATAGATAACCACATCCACCTTATTATCAGCATATAGTTTCGCAATTTCGTTGCCTTTTCTGACCGCTCGTCCATCCCGTTGAGAGAGGTCGGACGGTCGCCAAGGGGTGTCCAAATGATGAATAGAAACGGCTCTCTGCTGGGCATTTACACCCGTTCCAAGCATAGAGGTGGAGCCAAACAACACCCGTACTTTTCCACTATTCATAGCATCTATCACCGCTTTTCGAGCCGCTTGCGTTTTACACTCCTGAATGAACCTGACTTCGGAAGCCGGAATACCGTAATCCTCTATCAGTTTTCGTTTAATCTCACTATACACACTCCAATTACCCGGCTGGTAAGTTCCCAGATCCGAAAAAACGAACTGTGTCCCTTTCTGTGCGTCATACTTTTTATAGTATTCCGCAATTTGGGCAGCACAGTGGCTCGCCTTGTTATCGGGATGGTCTTCATACTTTACAGGGTCTATCATCCGCATATCCAATGCCATCTTACGGGCGTAGTCGGTGGCAATCAACATCTTTGCTTTCTCCTCCGATTCCGAGAGCTTCGCCCGTCCGAGTATCGTGGCATCGCCCGTTTCGGCAAACTTCATTAACTTTTCGATGAACTCTGTCTGTTGGGGTGTAGGTGCGATATTGTGGAGTATCTCGTTCTTTTGAGGTCTGTCCACACCCACGTCCTCCGCTGTGCGGTAGTCGGTTATCTCATTATAGAACGCTGCCAGTTCCGGCACTTTGATAAAGTAACGGAAACGCTCCTTATTTACAATTTGGTTTGTTACCGAGAACTCAAAATCGGTGGTCTTTTTGGCAAATATCGCCGCCCACGCATCAAAACAGTTGATATTCTGCCGTTCCAACTCTTTTGGACGGAGGTATTTAAACAGCAAATACAGCTCTGTCAATGAATTGGAAATAGTTGTTCCCGACAAAAATGTAGCTCCCAAATCCTTGCCCGTCCGCTCCTGAATGGTACGCAGAGCAAAGAGCATATTGATTGCCTTTTGGCTACCTTCTGAGTTTCCAAGTCCTGCCACACGGTCGTGGCGGGTGTTAAACATAAGGTTCTTGAACTGGTGGCTCTCGTCTACAAATAAATGGTCGATACCCATTTGCTTGAAATCCACCACATCATCCGTGCGTGAATTGATGTCATGTTCTATCTTCTCTAATTTTGCAAGCAGATTGATTTTTCGCTTCTGCAACCCTTTGAGCATCCCCCGTGAAATATCTTTGCCCTGTGTCTTCAATACGTCGAGACTCTCTTCCACCGAATCCAACTCCTTCTGTAAAATATCCTGCTGAAGGTCTGTCGGCTGTGGTATCTTTCCGAACTGGTCGTGTGACATGATTACACAATCCCAATCGTTATTTTTGATATTATTGAAGAACTTCACCCGATTTTGCATTGAGAAATCCTTTTCTGTCGCATAGAGGATTTTAGCGTTTGGATAAGCCGTGCGGTAACATTCGGCAATCTCCGCTACATTGGCTTTCAATCCGATTATCATCGGTTTATGAGCCAATCCAAGCCGCTTCATTTCCTGTGCTGCAATACTCATTATCAGCGTTTTGCCTGTGCCCACTTCATGGTCACAAATGCCTCCACCGTTCTGTTTGAGCATCCAGACACAATCTTTCTGGCTCTGATATACCTCCTTGATATTGTACTTCTTTTCGAGTGCTTTCAAGTCCAGACCGGGAAAACTCTGGTGCGAACCGTCATAGGTAGGTCGCACGAAACAGTTGAACTTACGGTTGTACAGATTCGCTAACCGTCCCTGAAATTCGGGCGACTGCTCTTGTAACCAATCCGTGAATCCGTTTCGTATCTCATCAATTTTACTGTTGGCAAGCTGTATGGCTTCACTGTCCCTTACCTTTATATCGTTACCGTTCTCGTCCTTGCCGATGCTTTTTGTTATATCAGGCACGGTATTAACCAACGCATTTTTCAGTAGATTAATTCCGTCATACTTCCTGTAATACCCCTGTACAGCGTATTGGTCGGTGATTTTGGCGTTCTTTGAGTTGCAATTCACCGAATACTCATCAATGGTTTCGGAGTAAGCAATCGAAACATCCGTATTAAAAAGATGTTTGATATAGGCGGTGTAAATGCCTGTTGGAATCCAACGCTCTCCGAAATTGAAATCCAATTCATCGAACGTGATGGGGCGGGGTGCTGCATCCCGAAGGGCAAGAAAAGCCTCGTCCACCCGTTCATCCTGTGGATGATCCTTTATCCACGCTTCAATCCGTTCCGCTTTCTCCACCACATTTCCGGCAATAAAACGGTCTTTAATCTCGTAGTTATCCATAAGCGGATTAAAGAAGATACGTCCTTTGAGTTCGCTGATAAGCTCCTCTTTACTGTTGTCGCACAGCGTTTCCATATAGTCAAGATTCGCTGCTCCATATCTATTGAGCGATGCAGATAGAGCCTCTTCCGGTGTATCGACGTGCGTAACTCCATCCAGCGAAAAAGTAACCGGATGGTCGAAAATATCTGCTTTGATGAACTGTCCGTTTTCGGCTCTCTCCAACGAGAGCATATCACGCCCCGACGAGTCCATAAGCAAAAACTTTACATTTTCCTTGGCGTTCAGCTTTCCGTAACGCTCGGTAAAAGCATCATAAGAGCTATTTAGGGCAAACCGTTCGGTCTTGTTCTCTTGGTGCATCTCTGCTTCGTAGGTGTACAACCGCTGGTAGCTGTCACGGATGGCCATATAAAGTTCCGCTTTCTCTTGCTGTGCCTTATCCAATTCAAGCGGATGGAAAGTTGCCCCGTAACGGGTTATGCCTTTCAGATAGCCCACCTGACCGCCGTCCGTCACCATTGTACCCTCACGGTGGTGCGGTTCCAGTGGAATGGAAAACGGGCGGGGTTTCCGATTTTCTTCCTGCTTTTGTTCCCGCTTAACCTCTTGCTGCTGGCGTTCATAACGTCGGCGGTGTTCCTCCTCAAAGCCGTTGGCAATCGGATAAACAGGTTTTTCGGTTGTCTGCTTATCGCTGACTGTTTCCTGTGTTCTTTCCCGCAACTCCTTACGTTGCTGAGGGGTCATACGCATCATTGCCTCATAGAATCCGTTGATGGGCGGGTTGGTATCCCAATCCATAGCGGCATACACATCTTCCGGGTCAGCGACTTTGACGGCAGGTTGTTTAACAGGCTCTTCCGCTTTATGAGCAGGTTGGTCGAACAGACTTCGATTGGCAGGAGGTGTACGTCTGCTTTTTTTGCTTGTCTGCTGCTTCTTTAATCCTGATTGAGCCAATCTCCGTTCTTCTTGTGAAAAGTTAAACAAGTCATACAGGCTCGTTACGGGAGCGACAAGCTCCGGTTTCTCTTCTTTTTTCTCCGGTTCTTTGGCAGCAAACAGTTCTGGTTGCGGCAGATTTTCCGCCCACTGTTTCTGCTCCCTCTCTGCCATCATTTCTCCTACCTCGTGCCAATCTTGCTCAGTAGGTTCGTACTGTGATGCGGGAATACGTTGAGTGGTTTGCTCTGTCACAATACCGTTATACAACTCCAAATTGAGATGTTTTGAAAAATCCTCCGCTAATACCTTACGCATATCGGTGGCAATACCATCTACGCCACCTTCGTGCAGATAAACCATTGCTGGTTTGCCATAGGGGTCGGTATCAACTTTCTCTTTGGTGCGGATAATCCGGTCAGGATATTGCTCAAAATAGTTATTTGTAACAATGCCTACGGCATTGGGTATAGTGGTGGCGAATAGTTTATCGGTAGGAGTTACCACCTCTTTTTGGGTGTTCTTTTGCAGGATAATCAAGTCGCTGCCTACCTCTGTTCCGGCATAGTCGGTAAACAGGTTATTCGGAAGACGAATAGCCGACACAAGGTCGGCATGTTTGAGCATTTCCATACGGATAGCACCCTCACGGGCGTTCATCACCCCCTGCGAGGTAATGAACGCCACGATGCCACCGTCCCTGACTGCATCCAGACTTTTCAGAAAGAAATAATTATGAATGGTCTTGGCTGCGGCACGGCGGGAATAATTAGCGGCTCCCGTATATTCGGGGTCGAATACCGCCACATCGCCAAATGGAATGTTGGAGGTTGCCACATCAAAGTAATTGGTAAACGGCTTTTCAATCCGCTCAAACCCTTCGGCTCTCACCTTATGATGGGGATAGAGATATGAAAGAAGTTTCCCTGTAATCAGGTCTTTATCAAATGCCATCACCTCCACAAAGGGAGCGTTCTGCTCAAAAGCAGAGATAAACACCCCTTGCCCTGCCGACGGATCGAGCAGGTGTTTGGGGATGATGCCAATTTGGTCAATGGTGTCGGCAAGTGCCGACACCACCTCTTTGGGAGTATAAAACGCCGTCAGCACCGAACTTTTCAGGCTGTCAAAGTAGCGTTTATACTCTTTCTCGTCTTTGGAGTAATCACGGATAACCCTGTGTAACTCCGCTGTTAACGGGAATAGTTCGAGGTCTGATTTCGCCCAATGTACGGAGTCCATCAAATCGGAGGCAGGATTGAGTATACATTTCAACCCGCCAAAACCACAGTAGCGACTAAGCACCTCCTTATGGTAAGGAGTAGCAGGTAGCCCTCGTTTTTCCAATTCAAAAAGTGTCCGTATTGCCTCGATGTTTTCCCGTAACTTTACTTTACGGTTAAATGCCATCTTCGTCGTCTTCGGTGATGAGTGAGATAGCTCCCGTCAGCTCCGTATAGAGCAGGTCATATTCGGCTGACTGGGCGAAATCATCCGAAAGTGGATAGCGAGAGAATATCGGTTTGAGGATGGGTAGTAGCTTCAAAGCAAATGCCAGAGCATCGCCCGGCTCTATCTCGTTTTCAAACTCATTCCAGAGTACTTCGATAATTGTATTGTAGGCAGAGAAATGCAACCCCTCCATCAATGCCGCCATTGCCAGCTCTTGTGCTCCTTCGGGTGTATATCCCTCTAATCGGGATTGCTCGTAGATAGCGGCGGCATGGTCGGAACGGCTACCAATGAAATCTGTATCGGTTGCTTTATCGGGGTGATTCTCTTTGAGGTAAGATAAAAGATAGAGTCCATAGTAGGAAAACTCTGTCGGTTGATTTTTATGTATCATATTACGTTGGATTTTAGTGGATGTGAGTTGTCGGATAAAAAAATAGGCACTCAGTGTCCCCACCGAGTGCCCCCACTAAAATCCACAGTAAAACAGATAAACCATTATGACTGCGATTTCAGTGGTAAAGATAACCATTATTTTTTTCTTTGTTTAGTGGTTCTCTCTTTTTTCATTTCGGGAAAGACAAATACGGTGTTGAAATCGGCATTAAACTCGATGGCTGCACTGAACTGTTTGCCTGCCTTGCTGTTGAATCCCTTGATTACTCCCGTTTGCCCTTTGGTCAGCAGGTCGGTGATGTCGGCATCCGTCAGTGTTTTGCCTGCCTTCTGACGGAAGATAGGCAAGGCGCAATCGGGATTGGAGCAACGCACAACCTTTCCGTAGAATTGCATTTCACCTGTCTTGCATTTGGGACAGGTGCAGCCCGTCTGCTTGTGCGAAAACAGTTTATCACAGGTCAGTAGTTCGGTGGTAATCTGCGAGGCATAGACCTCAATGCCCTTGCGGAAAGTATCGGCACTCATCTCACCATTTTCAATTTGGGTAAGTGCCAATTCCCATTCACCAGTCATCTGCACGTCCGCAATACGCATCGCCTTGACCACTGAATAGAGGGCAAGTCCTTTCTCTGTCGGTATCAGGCTCTTTTTATCACGTACCATATATTCACGTTTGAAGAGTGTTTCAATAATGGAGGCACGTGTGGCAGGTGTACCAATGCCGCACTCTTTGAGCGATTGCCGCATCTGTTCATCTTCTATCTCTTTGCCAGCGGTTTGCATGGCGGCAAGCAACGTCGCCTCCGTGTGGAACGGCTTGGGTTTGGTCTTCCCTTCGGTAAGCGAACACGCCCTGACGGGTAGTGTATCGCCCTCAGACCAATCGAGCAAAACGACCTCTTCCATCTCTTCCCTGCACACGGCACGCCATCCGGCTTCTCTGATGATTGTTCCTTTGAGGGTAAATGCTACATCGCCACATGTTGCCGATACGGTGGTAACATCCTTTACGCATCTTTGGGAGAAAGATTCCAGCATACGCCCGATAATCATATCGTAGATAATTCGGTCGTTGGATTCAATATTTTTCGGTTTTACTCCCGTGATGAGCAGGGCATGGTGGTCGGTTATCTTGGTATCATCCACACTGCGGTGTGTCGGTTCGCCCATGATGGCGATATAACCACCCCATGTAGGATTGCCTTTCAATGTAAGAAGCAGTGCCGGAATTTCGGCAAAGACATCTTCCGAAATATAGCGGCTACCCGTGCGGGGATAGGTGATCGCCTTAGCCTCATAGAGCTTTTGAGCAATGGAGAGCGTTTGCTCTGCCGAGAATCCGTGTTTGGTATTCGCCTCTTTTTGGAGGGTGGTCAGGTCATACAGTAGCGGAGCTTCCTGTATACTCTCCTTGCGTTCCACTGCGGTAACGGTTGCCGTTTCGCACACTTTGACCGACTGGTAGGCAGCTTCGGCGACCTGTTTCTCTCTCCATTTTTCAATGGACGAGAATTTCAGAACTTCACCCTCCGTCACGCCATCGGTGGATAGATGGAGTTGAAAAACTGGCTCAGATGTAAAACGCCTATTCTCCCAAAAGCGTTCGCACACCATCGAGAGCGTTGGGGTTTGAACACGTCCGAGTGAGTACGTTCCCCGTCCGGCAGATACGGTGATGGCTTGCGTAGCATTTATTCCCACGAGCCAGTCGGCTTCGCTTCGAGCTTTGGCAGCATAGTATAAATTATCATACTCCGCACCGCTTTTCAAGTTTTCCAGCCCCTCACGTATAGCCTTGTCGGTAAGACTGCTGATCCAAAGACGGTCAAAAGGGGTAGCACAGCCGATATACTCGTACAGATAGCGGTGTATAAGTTCCCCCTCTCTTCCGGCATCGGTGGCGACGATAATCCGCTCGCTTTCACGGTACAGTTTAGCGATAATTTTGATTTGTGCCACCACGCCGCTATCGGCTTTGTAGCCTTTGTCGGTCTTGACCTGACGGGGAACAAGCGTAAACACGGGCGGGATAATAGGTAGGTTATCACGGTGGAAACCCTTGATTCCATACCCGTCGGGCAGGGCTGGCATAACCAGATGCCCGAAAGCCCATGTTACATAGTACCCGTTACCTTTCAGGTAACCTTCCTCTTTCTCTGTTGCACCCACGATACGGGCTATTTCTCTCGCCACGCTCGGTTTTTCTGCAATGATTGTTTTCATACTAATTTTATTTACTGTGGATTTTAGTGGTTGGGGCTATGCCCCGGTTGTTATTTTCTGTTTCTCTTTTTCAAGCTGTGCGATTAATTTGCAGTCGTAATAGATGTGATTGCCATTCTCATCGTAATACTCCGCATCGTCTTGTGGCATAGGAGGCAGGCGTTTACCCAGACGGAGGTATATTCGGATGATCCAAATATTTAAGAGTACCAATATGCCTATGATGATATATATTGCTGTCATACCTTACATTCCCACGCCTTTGGGTTTATTATACTTCCGTTGTTGTTGCCCGGTCGGTTGTGTCTGCCCCTGCTTTAGCGGTTCTTTGACATGCTTGGTCGCCTCGTTGGTCTTACCTTCGGTATTGACCGCTACCTGTGTGCGGCTCTCGGCTGCGGGTGTAATCTGTGTGGCTTGCGAAACATCCGGGTTCGCACGATAGAATTTCGGTCGCTGCTCATCGGCGTTGAATTTGATGTAGGCGGTATAGGGCTTGCCCTGTCCGTCACGCACCATATCTTTGACAAGAATGGCTTTCCCCTCGGTATAATCCTTTTGCTGCTCTGGTGTAAGCGTTTGTCCTCCGAATGTTTTTGGGGCACGGATTGCTCCGTTATCGTCCACCCACTTGAAATTATAGGTTTTCGGTTTCTGCTCCGTATCTGTTTTAGCAGTTTGTTGATTCCTACTTTGCTTGGGCTGCGACTGGCGGGGCACGAACTCCACACCCCGTTGATCCGCATTGACCTGCAAGTTGGTTTTGAACTTCTTGCCGTTAGCAAGCGTGATTTCCTTGTTTGGGATGGCGTGTCCGGCACGCAACTCGGCTTTTTCCTGCTCACTGATAGGTGTGTTACCTATTTTATCGGGGATACGGGCTTTGCCAATGGGCAGAGATACGATTTCGTTGGTCTGGCGGTCGATACTGATATAGGAGGGAGTGATCTCGCCCGTACCTTTATTTACCAAATCGACCACACGCCCCATATTGCCTGTCTTTTTCAGATTGTCCACATCTTCCGGTGTAAACGTATGCCCCTCGAACTCTTTATCGAGTTTAGGTTCTTTACGGAAAACGTGGGGTACAAGGGCAAAACCACCGTCAGCCGTCGGTTTGAACGAGAGGCGGGCATCCACTTCAAAGCGTTCTTCACCAAACTTGGGTGCAACGGTCATTAAATCCGATTTGCCGTAGTTGAGCATCTTTGTCAAATCACCCGAAGCCTCCAAATCAGCTCGCTTTACGCCGTACTTATCTTCAATCTCCTGCCAGTTAATACGGCTTTCGTCGATGGATTGGTAGCCCTGCTTGGGTTGCGACTCTTGCGGCTTTTCTTGTTGTGAAGGTGCTTGTTCCACCTTAGCCGCTTGTTCGTACTTAGCTGTATCTACACGGTGCGGCTCCAACAACGCCTTGTTTCCCGTTGGGTCTTTGATTAAGTTTTTGAGCACTTCAATCACGTGCTCCACAGTGTCCGCTGCCACACGGTAGAAACCGAAACGACTGGGTTCTTTGCACTGGCGGAAGAAGTTCTTGAAGAAGTTATCCAACACATTACCGTGTTTGTCAAACACCATAAAGTCTGGCTTGTTCTCCGCTTTGGCAGCGGTCGTCTTGGGTGTACCGTCGGCTTTCAGTCCGGCAACAACACTGATTTCTCCGGTCTTCTCATCCCGGACGATAAGGACATCCTTATCACTCTTTTTTTGTTCCATAATTTATTGATTAAGTGAGATATGAAATTAATTCAGGGCGAATTTAACGGTAGCAGACCATACCGCAATGGATAGTGAGGCAGGTGGCAGCCTTTGGCTTCTGAATGGCACTGTTTGGCGTTAAGGCTTTTTCTTTTTCGCCCTCTTTTTCTGCTCAAAATCCGCAAAATGGGTCTTGATGAACTCCTGCACATCTGTCTCTTTGTAGTAGATTTTGCCCCGTAGCATATGGTATTTCAACGTACCAGAACTCCGATAGCGTTGCACCGACCGTTTGCTTGCGTGTAGCATCTGGCAAACATCCTGATTATCCAGTAATCGCACACCGTCCAGAAAGTAGACCTCTTTAATCTCCTTGCCTGCAAGTGATGACAATAGCTGCTCGTTGTGATCGAAACGCTCCATTAGCTTACCCATCCACTTCTCGAAAGTTTCTGTATCTACGCTCATAGCTTCTTACCTCCCGTGCGTAACAGATAGTTACGTTTGAATTCTTCCAACGTTTGAGCATTGAAATTGAAGATGCTGTTACCCACCAGTCGCTCAATCTCCGAAAAATGGTAGCGGCAGTTACCCAGAAAAATAGCATAACCAATCTGTCCGCTCTCACGTAGCCGTTGCAGCGACCGCAAGCTAATACCCAGCAGCGATGCAACCTCCTTACTGCTTAGCCACACATCTACCTTATTATCTTCTTTTTGCTGTTCATTTTTGCGAACATACACAGATATTTGCTCTATCTTTTCAATTAGCTCCTTGTAAGCGGTGCTCTCCATTGTTATGATTTCCATTCCATTGCGTTTTTAATTCTGGGACAAAGTTGTTGCAATTGCATGGGGCGTTTCCACAGGTAGGCAACCACCTGTGGAAGATTTTATCTGTTTCGGAAAAACGGAAAGAGCCAAACGATGCCAAACCGGAGCCATACACTGCCACATAGAGTAATCCTGTATATACTATGTGGCAGAGGGGTTACTTTTGCTGAAAAATAGATTCAGTTATGGAAATAATAAGTATTGAGAAGAAGGCTTTTGAAGCGTTATTATCCGGTGTGGGTACACTGACCGAGAAAATAAATGCCCTGCATCACCGATGCAACGACAAGAAAATGAGTAATTGGCTCGATGGGCAGGATGTGTGCCACCTGCTGCATATCAGCCAAAGAACACTGCAAACCTTACGCGATAACCGCCTGATAGGGTTCTCGCAAATTAACCGCAAGTTCTATTACAAACCCGAAGAGGTTGAACGCCTGCTACCTGTAATAGATGAGTTCCGCGCAGAAAGGGATTATTCGGGATAATCCCATAAACAACCACTAAAATCCAAAGTAAATATGAATGAAAAAGTAATCACAGCCGATGATGAACACATTGCCAACGCCCTGCAAGCCTTACGCAAGGGAGCAAAAGATGCCAGTCAATTAGTACAGAACTACCACCCACCTCTGAATGGAGAGCGGTATATGACCGACAAGGAGGTAGCCGAAAGGCTAAAGGTCAGCCGTCGCACTTTACAAGAGTACCGCAACGAGCGGAAAGTACCTTATATCCTTTTCGGAGGAAAGGTGTTGTACCGTGAAACGGATATTGAGCGTATGTTGGAAGAGAATTATAAGAAGGCGATCCGCTGAAATGAAAACGAGAACAGGCAAACCGTATGTGATGGTTTGCCTGTTCTCGTTTTTGTAATTAAATCCCTTTTAAAATGATATTCAATAATTTATTTGCAAAATATTTTTTTGTTATAGCATATTATTTACTATATTTGTTGCATTAGAGGATTTAAGTCATAGCTAAAGTGCAAAAAAGAGGATTAAATAAAATAAGAGAGGTACTTGAAAGCAGAGGGATTTCCCAAACATGGTTGGCAAGCAAGCTGGGGAAAAGTTTTAGTATGGTTAATGCGTATGTTTGTAATAGAAGACAACCAACGTTAGAAATTCTATATCAAATAGCCAATATTCTGCAAGTTAGCATAAAAGACTTGCTGATTGATAATATGAAAAATGAATAGTATTATATAAATTGCGTATGGATCCTATTTGCCAAACAGATTTCTCAGCCAAAGAACCATCTTTGGGCTATAACTATCAAATTAGATATAGTTTATATTTGCTATTACGCGAAAGAGCAAAAGCAAATCCTTCAATGAGATTGGAGGATTTGGATGATATTGTTATAGAGGATGCTGATTGTAAGAATTTATATCAGACAAAATTGCACATTAATTCCGTAGCTAATCTGTCGGATAGAAGTACAGACTTTTGGAAAACAATTAGGATATGGAGTGAAGCAATCCTTGCTACATTATTAGATGTGGATAGCACTGTTTTTACGCTTATTACAACGGCAACAACAAGTCCAGATTCATTTATATATAAACTAACGATCAATAGCTCTCAAAATCGAATAGGTGTAATAGAAGATATGCTTCAGATATGTACAGAGCGTAGTAATCAAACTAATATAAAGGGATATGAGGCTTTCTGTCGCTTATCCACAGAACAACAGACGAAGTTAGTAAATAGCATCTATATAATAGATGCTTCACTATCAATTGATGGAACATTAAGTGCAATAAAAAACGAGCTAATATATTCTGCACCTATCGGTAAATTAGATTTATTTGTAGAGAAGATAGAGGGATGGTGGTTTCAACAATGTATATTAGTACTATCACAAAAGAAAGATTGCATTTCAGGTAAAGAGCTGCAAATGAAAATTTCAGATACAAGAGAGATGTTTTTTGCAGACAATTTACCTGACGATTTCCCTGACCCTTTGACAATAGATGAAAATGAAATTGCAAATTATGAGGAACGAATTTTCATCAAACAATTAAGACTTATTTCTCTGAGAAATAACAGTCTAAGAAATGCAATTAGTGATTTTAGAAGAGCTTTTGAGCAACGATCAAAGTGGTTGAGAGATAATTTAACAGGAATCGATGAATATAATAGATTTGATAAACTCCTTTATGATTACTGGAACCAAATCTTTGCTTTAATGAAGGATGATTGTCAAGAAATGACAGAGGATGAACTGAGAAAAGCAGGGAAAAGCTTCTATGAGGAATATTATATAAAGAGGACACCTGCATGTAAAATACGTAATAATTTTCAACCTCAATATCTAACAACGGGGAGTTGCCATATGTTGGCAGATGATAAAAAAATCGGCTGGCATCCAAATTTTCACGAATTATTAAATGATAGATAATGGAAAACTGGGAAGATAGATCTCAAATAGTAGCTAATTTACTTAATCCTGCTTTTTGTGGAGAGATAATACGAAGAACTATTGCAGCATACAATAATAATGAAGAAGAAATAAGATTCCCTTTTTCATTACTTCATTTGGTATTGCCGATAATTCTGCATAAAAAAACCAGAGAAAATATGCCTCAAAGATCAAGTACGTATTTTCATTCGTGGGTTGATGAAAATGAGTATTTGTTTATTGACTTTGCATGTCGGGTTAAAGAATTGATGCCTTATACCAATGAAAGTTTAAAATTTCTATTATTGCATAATGTCGCTAATATTGATGATCATGGGAAAATAGAGATAGTTCAATATACGCGAAGAAATCCAACAGGCGATCATTCTGACGAAGTTAAAATGATATACAAAAAAGCTGAATTACTTGGCAAATGGTTTCGTTTGACTGGTAATGAACAAACTATTTATATGTTTCTAAAAATAAGACCGTAGTATGCAAATAAAAAATATAATTCTGTATAAAGATACAGATAGGAAAAGAGTTCTTTCGTTTGATTTGGGGAAAGTTAATATAATAACAGGTGAATCCAAATCTGGGAAAACAGCATTAATTAACATTGTTGATTATTGCTTAGGAAGCAAGGAGTGTAAAATAGCAGATGGTGTCATTAGAGATAATGTTTATTGGTTTGCTATAACGTTAGCTTTTGCTGATAATGAGCACTATTTTATTGCACGGTTAAATCCGAATGTAAGGAATGTAAGTAGTATTTCAGAAATTTACATAGAGAAAATTAATGATGATTATTTACCTGAATTTTCAAATTTGCATAACAACAGTAATATTGATGCACTAAAAGAATTCCTATCGAGAAAATTGGGAATAGCAGAAAATCTACAAGTTATCGAAACTAATACCAGAGATTCATTAGAAGCAAATTTCAAGCATTCGAGATTTTATTGTTTTCAACCTCAGACATTAATTGCTCAGCAAGATTTTTTATTTTATAAACAAACGGAGCAATTTGTTCCACAGTCAATAAAAGACACTCTGCCTTATTTCTTAGGTGCAATTAGAGAGGATAGTCTAAAAATAGAACAAGAGATAGCTCAAAACAAGCGAATATTAAGCAGGCTTGTTCGGGAGAAAAATGAATCTGAAAAGATTCACACAGATGGCATTAGTATGGCTTTTTCATTAGTAGAAGAAGCTAAAGAAATGGGCATTATAGACAAAAATATTATTGTTGAAAAAATTACAGACGCATTAAAAATCCTCAATAGTGTCAAAGACTGGGAATATAATACCCCTGTTAATGCTACAAGTGGTGAAAATGCAGCTTTAAAAAATCTTGTAAATAAGAGGAATGAGTATAAAGTTGAATTAGGGCATTTGGAAGATACTATTTCAGCTACGAAAACCTTTATGAAAAATAATTTTCAATATTCAGAAGAGGTTGAACAACAAAAAATAAGGCTTGAAAGTATTGGGCTATTTTCAGAAATAGATGGTATAGACCACAATTGTTGTCCGTTATGTCAGAACAGACTTTCAACGAGCATTCCTTCAATTGATGCTATCAATAACTCGTTATCATATTTATGTAAGAGTTTGGAAGAAACAGCCCGTGAAAAGCCTCGACTTAATAAATACTTACAGGAACTATGCAACAAAAGTAATATCTTAAAAGAAGAAATTATTAAAACGGAAAATTCTATCACCGCCCTATATACAGAACAAGAAAATTCCAGAAGATTACGTGATTTAAACTTGCGTAGAGGGAAAGTTATTGGAAGAATCAGCTTGTTCATGGAGAGTGTTGATTTTACTGAAAACAATGGAATAGATAATAAAATTCAAGAGTTGAGACAAGAAATAGAAAGACTATCTGGATTTGTTGACAAAGAGTCAAAAGAAGACAAATTGCTTTCTATTATTAACAAGATAAACTTGCACATGAGTAATTGGGTTAAGAGTCTTGATGTTGAATATGAAAATGCTTTAATAAGGTTTGATTTATCGAAATTAACACTTATTGCGGATACTGATACTAAATCAATACCATTATCTCAAATGGGAAGTGGAGCTAACTGGGTTAGTTATCATCTATTAATACATTTTGCATTACATCAGCATTTTGTACAGACAGACAGACCTGTTCCTCATTTCTTAATGATAGATCAACCGACACAAGTTTATTTCCCGCCAGAGAAAGACACCAATAATGATGGTCAGATCCAAGAAAGTTCCGATGAAATCGCAGTGAGAAAGATGTTTGACTTCATTATTGACAAAACGAATAGTATGGAGTCTAAATTTCAAGTTATTATCACTGATCATGCCTACTTGCAAGATGATAAATTCAAAGAATGCGTTAAGGCCGTTTGGCGAAATGGCGAAAAATTAATTCCTTTAGATTGGTTAGTTGATACTAATGACAAAGTAGAAAAGAGTATCAATTAAAAAACGAGAACAGGCAAACCGTATGTGATGGTTTGCCTGTTTTCGTTTTTAGCATAGGAAGTTGTCGTTACCCAATTGCAAAATGATTGGTGGAGCGGTTCGCACGGGCGTTACCGATTTTTTCACCAACCACTCCCGAAAGGTCTTTGCTGGAAGGCTATTCAGCCGGAACGCAAGAGTGATTATTAGATCCAGACTAAAGGTATCGGCACGATTGCCGTTCTCCAACATGAGGTAGCGGTAAGTATCGTACTCTTTCAATACGCCACTTTTGTAGATGGACTTGATATTGCTATTCACGGCAGAGAGCGTTACACCGAATAGGTCAGCAATTTCGTAGTCTGCCATCCATACATCGCCCGTAATGGTGATGTTGTTTTTACTGATGGTTATCTTTCTTCTTTCCATAATCGTTACCTATTAATGACCGCACTGCCATATTCTTGAATACCACTCAACTGTGCCGACAGATTTTCCATATCCCGGTTGAGCTTTTCTTTCGTTATTTTGGCGTATATCTGCGTAGTTTTGATATTCTTATGTCCCAAAATAGAACTGACCGTTTCGATGGGTACATTGTTGGTTAGGCAAATCTCGGTCGCCATCGTGTGCCGGCTCATGTGCCAAGTCAGATGCTTAGTAATACCGCATCTTTTAGCAACCGCATTGATAGCGTAAAGGCAATTCACATAGGACGGTACGGGAAATATTTTGCCCTCTTTACCCAGTCCTCTGTACTTCTCAATAATCCGCAGAGGTATATCCAGCAGGCGGATATTAGACTGCACGCCCGTTTTCTGACGGTGCATGTAAATCCAAAGATGGTCGTCAAAATAGGTGCGTAGGTTCTCTTCTGAAAGGTTGCACATATCCACGAAACAAAGCCCCGTGTAGCAGCAAAAAATGAATAAATCACGCACCAACTCCTGCTTGGCGTTTTTCAGTTTGCCGTTCATCAACAGGTTTATCTCTTCACGGGTAAGAAACCCACGCTCCGTATCTTCTTTCTTGATTTCGTACTCACGGAAAGGGTCACGGGTCAGCCAACCGTTGTTGATGGCAATAGCCACCATTGTCCGAAGCGGGCAGGTGTAGATCCAAACGGTATTGTTACAGCAATGTTTATCCACACGCAAAAACATATCGAAGTCGGTAATAAATGCGGGTGTAAGCTCTTTCAGAGCGATGTCGCTCATGTGGTAACGTTGGTATATAAACTCTTTCAGATGTTTATATACGGTCAGATATTTTTCAAAACTTGATTTGGCTTTCATCCCTGCCTTGTACAACTTCTCGTAATCTTCATTGTGTCGCTCAAAAACTTTGAGTAGGGTGTATTGACGATGTTCCAATCCCAGAAAGGCGTTTTTTACCTTCTCGGCGGTAACATAGTTATCCCGATCCATTATCTCCTGATAATGTCCGTTGATTTTTACCCGTATCTTATCCAACATACGGTTGGTTTCTAATGCCACGGTACTACGACCTGTGGCACGTCCCGTCTTTGCGTCCCAGATTTTAGCATCAACGGTCAGTTTGCAACTGAATTGCGTCTGTGTACCATCAATGGTGATTCTTCCCATAATCGGCGATGTGCCGTCTGTTTTTACCGTCTGTCGCTTCAGGTAAAAAATTGTCGAAAATGTACTCTTCATAACTCTACTTTTTAAAGTTTCAAAATTACTTTGTGTAGAGTCATTTGTAGATACGCAAAACACTGTGTATCACAGAATAAAAACATAAATCGAACCTTTTTTAGTGAATTTTCCAAAAAACATCTCTTTCGGAATGTTTTGGGGTTCTGTCACCTCTTGAAAACCACTCATTATCAGTCTACTTACTTTCCATCCCCTCAATTTCCTCATAACCAGCCGTAGGTTACAAATAGGAAACGTTGCTCCGGTTTCAGTTGGCTTTTCGATGGCTTTACTTGGCTTCGACCATTTTTCAACTTATTCCTAAACTACCTGTTTATCAATTCTATTACGTCGCTTTTCTCAATCTCATTTATTTATATTACCTTTGCAAAGATAATATTAAATTTTCCACATGAAACTTCTTTGGCTTGATTTAAATAGTTCGTACGCTCATTCTTCGCTGGCATTGCCAGCCTTACATGCCCAGATAGCAAATAATACAGACATTGAATGGTGTACGGTCTCCGCCACTATCAATGAAAATACCGGTAGTGTCGTCAATCAAATCTACCGCCATCAACCGGACATCATTGCAGCTACCAACTGGCTATTTAATCACGAGCAACTCCTGCACATCGTTTCACGCGCAAAAGCGTTACTACCTCACTGCTGTGTTATACTCGGAGGTCCCGAGTTTTTAGGAGATAATGAAGCTTTCTTATATAAGAACAAATTTGTAAGCGGAGTGTTTCGCGGAGAAGGCGAAGAAGTATTTCCTTTATGGTTAAAAGTGTGGAATCAGCCAAGAAAAGAATGGAAATCAATCACAGGACTCTGCTATCTGGATGAATCGGAAGCATACCATGACAACGGGCTCGCCCGTGTCATGAACTTTTCCGAATTAGTCCCTCCTGAAGAGAGCCGTTTCTTCAATTGGAGCAAACCCTTTGTGCAATTAGAAACTACCCGCGGATGTTTTAACACCTGTGCCTTTTGTGTCAGTGGAGGTGAAAAACCGGTTCGCACCCTATCTCTTGAAGCAACCCGGAAACGTCTTGACGTGATACACCAACACGGAATCAAGAATGTACGGGTACTGGACCGCACTTTCAATTACAACAACAAACGGGCAAAAGAATTACTAAATCTATTCCGCGAATACCCGGATATCTGTTTTCATCTGGAAATTCATCCTGCACTCCTTTCCGATGAACTCAAACAGGAATTAGCCACCCTTCCTAAAAGACTGCTACACCTGGAAGCCGGAATCCAAAGCCTTCGGGAAAACGTGCTTGAACAAAGCCGGAGAATAGGAAAACTCTCCGATGCTCTGGCCGGACTCAAGTATCTATGTTCACTTGAAAACATGGAAACCCATGCCGACTTAATAGCAGGGCTCCCACTCTACCATCTATCAGAAATTTTCGATGATGTCCGTACTTTAGCAGAGTATGGCGCAGGAGAAATCCAACTGGAATCCCTCAAATTACTTCCGGGCACCGAAATGAAAAGAAGAGCGGACGAATTAGGTATACAGTACTCTCCACTCCCTCCATACGAAGTTCTTCAAACTCGTGAAATCAGCGTAGATGAATTACAGACAGCACATTATCTGTCCCGCCTGTTAGACGGTTTCTATAATACCCCAACTTGGCGAAGCATCACACGGATACTCATTCTCGAAAACCCTCATTTTATACATGAGTTACTCGATCATTTAGTTCAAACAGATGTGATTGACACCCCTCTTAGCCTGGAAAAAAGAGGATTAATCCTCTATGACTTCTGCAAGAATCATTATCCCGACTACCTGACACAAGTCAGCATTGCATGGATAGAAGCGGGTATGTCATTAAAAAAAGCTCCGGCAGAAAAAGTAAGAACAAAAAGACAGCTACCACCTGAAAACTGGGAAATAGAATACGGAGCATATCGCGAGAATCTACGATTATGTTTCCTTCCCACCGATGAAGAAGAACATGGTTACTGGTTTGGTTTTGAGTCGGAGATTCAGAAGATACAACCGGTTTTCAAGGCTAAAAAACTATCATAAATAAAAGAAAAGTATTCTCATATTATGTGAAATAATTACTATTCATTGATCGTTTAGAGCAGCATTTCCTGTTTTCCATCGTCCATACAATAAACTCTACTAGCACAACACAGTATGGACATTCGAAAATATCAATTGAATATTCTTTGTTTATTATTGTTCCCCTTATCCGCAGCAGGACAAGAATGGAACCAACAAGATTCATTGAAACTTCAGCAAATGCTGGAATCCGATCAGGAGATCAATATAAATAGAAAGTTCATCGAAAAAGACGGGAATGGATACCTCAAGTTAGCGTTTCATACGAATGGTAAAAACCTGCCGACAATCAGGAATCGAAAAGTTTTAGAAAACAAGAAAGCATATTTTCCATTTATTCTCGTACCTTTGTCATACGATTAAATATGCTATCATAATGAAGAACTTTATCAAGGGATTCCGGTTTACCCCCTCTAATTATCCGGCAGAAGTAGAAGCAAAAATACAGAAATACAGAAAGCAAGGTTATAAACTTCCACCGCGCAAAGTACTCCGTACTCCCGAGCAACTGGAAGGTATCCGGGAAAGTGCCAAGATCAATACTGCACTGCTGGACTATATTTCAGAGAATATCCGGGAAGGCATGTCCACCGAAGAAATTGATGTGCTAGTGTATGATTTCACTACCAGTCACGGTGCCATCCCTGCCCCACTCAACTACGAAGGATTTCCCAAAAGTGTTTGCACCAGCATCAACGATGTAGTGTGCCACGGAATACCCAATAAAAATGAGATTCTGAAAAGCGGAGATATTATCAATGTAGATGTTTCCACCATTTACAAAGGATATTTTTCCGATGCATCCCGTATGTTTATGATTGGAGACGTCAACCTTGATATGCAAAAGTTAGTACAGGTAACCAAAGAATGTATGGAAATAGGAATTGCTGCCGCACAACCCTGGAAACAGCTGGGTGATGTAGGCGCCGCCATCCAGGAACATGCAGAAAAGAACGGATTCAGCGTAGTCCGTGATCTCTGCGGACATGGCGTAGGGATGCAATTCCATGAGGAACCGGACGTAGAACATTTCGGACGCCGGGGCACAGGCATGATGATCGTGCCGGGCATGACCTTCACCATCGAACCTATGATTAATATGGGAACCTACGAAGTGTTTGTAGATGATGCCGACGGATGGACTGTCTGTACCGACGACGGACTGCCTTCCGCCCAATGGGAAAATATGATTCTGATTACTGAAACCGGAAACGAAATTCTGACATATTAATGGAACTGATTCTACTTATTGTTATTGCCGTGTTAATGATAGTCCTACTTGTATTATCACTAACCAAAGGCAACAATCAAACTCAAGCAGAACAATTACAAATAGCCTTGCGCCAGCAAATGCAGGAAAACCGGGAAGAACTGAACCGCAGCATCCGGGAACTTCGCATGGAAATGACGCAAACGCTGAACCAGAATATGCAACAGCTCCAAGATGTTCTGCACAAGAATATGATGACTACCGGAGAACTGCAACGACAGAAATTCGACATGATGGCCCGCCAGCAGGAAGCATTACTGAAATCCACCGAGAAACGACTGGATGATATGCGCCTGATGGTGGAAGAAAAGCTCCAGAAAACCCTGAATGAACGTATCGGTCAATCATTCGAAATCGTCCGTTCGCAACTTGAGAACGTACAAAAAGGACTGGGAGAAATGAAATCTCTTGCTCAAGATGTCGGCGGACTAAAAAAGGTATTGAGCAACGTAAAGATGAGAGGAACGTTCGGCGAAGTCCAACTGGGTGCACTCTTAGAACAAATGATGAGCCCCGAACAGTACGACGCCAATGTCAAAACAAAAAAGAGCGGAACCGAATTTGTAGAATTTGCCATCAAGCTTCCGGGAAAAGATGACGCCAACAGCACCGTCTACCTCCCCATCGACGCCAAATTTCCGAAAGATGTATACGAACAATATTATGACGCATTCGAAGCGGGAGACGCAGCATTGATGGAATCGTCCGGCAAACAATTGGAAAATACAATCAAAAAGATGGCAAAAGACATCCATGATAAATATGTGGACCCGCCTTTTACCACAGATTTTGCCATCATGTTCCTCCCGTTTGAAAGCATATATGCCGAAGTAATCCGACGCACCAGTCTCATCGAAACACTCCAAAAGGAGTATAAGATTGTAGTTACAGGTCCGACAACATTAGGAGCCATCCTCAACAGTCTCCAGATGGGATTCCGTACACTTGCCATCCAAAAACGTACCGGAGAAGTCTGGACCGTATTGGGAGCTGTCAAAACAGAATTCAGTAAATTCGGAGGATTACTTGAAAAAGTACAAAAGAACTTGCAAAGCGCCGGTGACCAACTCGAAGAAGTCATGGGAAAACGAACACGTGCCATCGAACGCAAACTGCGGCAAGTGGAACAGTTGCCACACGAAGAAAGTCAAAAGATTCTCCCTATTGACGTAGAGGACGATTTGACAGATTACTAACTGATATTATTTAGGCACGGATTACACGATAAACACGGAAAGAAAATAAACTTATCCGTGCAATTCGTATAATCCGTGCCTAAAAAATTAGAGAGAGTGTTTCGACACACCTCGACACTAAATAGAAAATGCTCTACAACATTTCCATATCACGTCAATCCGCATAACTCCGCAAAGCCAAATTCTTCACCCAAAGAACGAAGATACCCGTCAGAATCAGATTCAATACCAGAGTAAGCACTGAAATAACCAATGCCGGACCACCCAAGTTATATCCCAATGCAATGAAAATGATTCCGGCCCCTACCTCACCACGGGTAAACATACCGATAGAAAGAGCCAGTCGCTCACTTAATTTCCGGTCACGATAGAAGAACATCGGACAAAGCTTTCCTATATTCGACAATAAAGAGACAATCACCACATGAAACATAATCATTCCCCACGACATCATCTCCTGCGAACCAGTTACAGAATAAGAACCTGCATGAGTCTCCGCAAAGTTCACTCCGATAAAATGCGGCATACTCATTCCCACCAGGAACATGAAGAAAAATGAAATCCCGGTAGACACCTTTCGTTCCACAGGTGTGTCATGTTCCTTATGTTTCATAATCATACCCAGAACAAATGCCGGCAACAGGACTTCAATATGAATACTTCCCTCGTCCCCATACAATTCTTTACTCCCCAGATACAGTATTTGAGTAGCCAGAAATATAATCACTGAATAAAAGAGGATAGCCTTCCAATCCTGACGCCAATCATACTTATTCAATCTTTGCCAACCGATCGACAATAACAAGAACACAATTACCACTACAATAATCAACTGCCAGCGCAGTCCGATCATCATAATCTGAAGAGGAATCATCAAAAGAATCGTATCCAAATCGTCGAAAATAGCCAATACCTGTATCTTCTTGTAAATCCAACTGGACTTCAGTCCGATAGCCGCCAACATCGTAAACAGAATACCGGCTGATGTAGGTGCAGCAAAACGGCTTAACAATAAATTCTCCTTCCATGCTTCCCAACTATTCCAAAACTCGGGAGGAAGCAATACAAACACATAATAAATAGCAATCATAAACCATGGTAAAGCAGCCGTAGCCATAGCTATAAAATAATCTTGAGCGTAACTTTTCCACCGTGTTTTATCAAGGACGAACTCACGGCCTACATTAATCATTATAAAACTAAGACATACATAGAGTAGTACATTCGATATGGATTTAACAGCTCCATACCCATCTCCTGCCATCATCGGCAGGAATTGCGAAACCACGAGCCCCAACATCAGGAAGCCCGAAAAAGACAGAATTTTTCTCATATTTATAGTTGTTTGTTGCTAAAAAGTAATTGCCAAGGAAAGCTCTGCAGACAGAAGGCAATCACCTGGTGTATTAAAAACTAACCGCAAGTCAATTTGTTCAGAACAGATCTCTGAAAAATTGCTTGCGGCAGTATTTTTAATCCAGCTTCAGTACGGCGAGGAAGGCTTTTTGCGGCACTTCCACGTTACCGATTTGTTTCATTCGTTTTTTACCTTTTTTCTGCTTTTCAAGCAGTTTACGTTTACGGCTCACGTCACCACCATAACACTTCGCTGTCACATCCTTACGAACAGCCTTAATCGTTTCACGGGAAATAATCTTAGCCCCGATAGCTGCCTGAATGGCAATATCAAACTGCTGGCGCGGAATAAGCTCTTTCAGCTTCTCACACATCCGGCGTCCCATATCGTAAGCATTGTCAATATGTGTCAAAGTAGAAAGTGCATCCACAGGCTCACCGTTCAACAAAATATCCAGCTTCACCAGCTTCGAAGTACGGAAACCATTCGGATGATAATCAAACGACGCATACCCTTTAGAAATACTCTTCAACTTATCATAAAAGTCAATCACAATTTCTCCCAAAGGCATATTGTAATAGATTTCCACCCGGTTACCGGAGATATATTCCTGTTTAATCAATTCACCGCGTTTACCCAGACAAAGCGTCATAATAGGACCGATATAATCAGTCGTTGTAATAATAGATGCTTTGATATACGGCTCCTCGATATGGTCAATCATCGTCGGGTCGGGCATACCACCAGGGTTGTGCACCTCCTTCATATTGCCCTGCTTATCATATATATGGTAGGACACATTCGGTACCGTAGTAATCACATTCATGTCAAACTCACGATCCAGACGCTCCTGCACAATCTCCATGTGGAGCAATCCGAGGAAACCGCAACGGAAACCAAAACCCAAAGCCAATGAAGACTCCGGCTGGAAAGTCAACGACGCATCATTCAGCTGCAACTTTTCCAAAGACGCGCGAAGATCTTCGAAATCTTCCGCCTCAATCGGGTACACTCCGGCAAACACCATCGGCTTCACCTCCTCAAACCCGGCAATAGCCTTGTCACACGGACGGGCAATATGTGTAATGGTATCTCCCACCTTCACCTCTTTGGAAGTTTTGATACCGGAAATTATATATCCTACATCCCCCGTACGAAGTTCGTTACGAGGCACCATATCCATTTTCAACACCCCTATTTCATCGGCATCATACTCTTTTCCCGTATTGAAAAACTTCACCTTGTCGCCCTTGCGAATCGTGCCGTTTTCAATCTTGAAATAAGCTATAATTCCACGGAAAGAGTTGAATACAGAGTCGAAAATCAAAGCCTGCAACGGCGCCTCTTCATTCCCTTCGGGATGAGGAATACGTTCAATCACAGCAGCCAGTATCTCCTCCACTCCCATACCCGTTTTACCGGATGCACGGATTACCTCCTCGCGCTTGCAACCCAACAGTTCAACGATTTCGTCCTCCACTTCTTCGGGATTGGCGCTCGCCATATCGCATTTATTGATAACCGGAATAATCTCAAGGTCGTGTTCAATGGCCATATACAGATTCGAGATCGTCTGCGCCTGCACTCCCTGCGACGCATCGACAATCAGCAATGCCCCTTCACATGCAGCGATAGAACGTGACACCTCATACGAAAAGTCCACGTGTCCCGGAGTATCAATCAGGTTAAGGACATACTTCTCCCCCTGATAAGTATATTCCATCTGGATCGCATGGCTCTTGATAGTGATCCCTCTTTCTTTTTCCAGATCCATATTATCAAGCATCTGCCCTGAAGTCACCTGAATGGTGTTAGTAAACTCCAACAGACGGTCGGCCAACGTTGACTTACCGTGGTCAATATGAGCAATAATGCAAAAGTTGCGAATATTCTTCATTCTGAATTCTTATTATTTTAGCTTTTTGGTATGCAAAGATACGTAAATGGCGGAATAAAAAAAAATGCGTTGATAACATTATGATCATGTACCAACGCATTTTTTTATTGCTTAAGTGAGTTACTCGCTTAGATCAATTTGATGAAGAGTTCACCTTCAACTTCTTCCACAGAGACTTTGTCTTCTCTCAATAACCAGCCAAGGCCGAGGAACAGATCTTTGTCAACCAATTTAGTTGCTTTTTTAAGCTGCTTGGCAGTCATTCCTTCTGTTTCGTTCAGTGCATTCCAGATAGTACCTGCAATTACACCAGCTTTTTCTTTCAACATTTGCTTTGCAATTTTAGTTAGACATGCTTAAAATCATCCGGTCAAAAAGACTTTCAGATTTTATTTCGGGGACAAAGATAGTTATTTTTATGTTATACAACACTTTATTGAGCACTTTTTTATCGTTTTTGTAATAAAAAAGCATTTTTTCTTTCATTTAGGATGCTTTTCGAGATATTCAGACCAAATTCTTGCCGCTTCTTCCACCATTTTAGCGCAAGGACGCTTGCTATAATATTGAGCAGTACGCTCTTCCGGAATCGTTGAAACGGGATCTTTTTTCTTTAATCCCAACAATTCGCCACAAATCAGCGAGCCGTTACGCTTCTTAAATTCAGCCGCCAGTTCTTGCACCACCGCATAATTGGCAGCTTTTCCTTCCCGGTCTGTCGCTTCCGTAGCGCCGGTTTCCAAGCCCGCCACCAAAAACATGCCGCAGGCAGCTCCACACGTTTCGCGCATTCGTCCTATTCCCCCGCCAAAGGAAGCACCCATACGTAACGCCTGTTCCTGTGTAAATCCATACATATCTGCAAAGGCTGCTACCACCGACTGCGAACAGTTATATCCGCTCTTAAAAAGCTCCACTGCTTTCTGTATTCTATCTTCCATAAACTATTTTGCATTTTTATTTCGCACAAAAATATAAGACACCCGTAAATTGAGTATTACTATCCTATAATATTTCCAACGCCATCGGACAATGGTCGGAATGTACGGCCTCATTCAGGATATACGCCCGTTTCAACAGCGGGCGTACCGGCTCACTGACCATACAATAGTCAATTCTCCAACCTTTATTCTTGGCACGCGAATTAAAACGATAGCTCCACCAGGTATATTCCTGTTTTTCGGGACAAAGCGTACGGAAAGAATCCACATACCCTGCAGACAGGAAACGTGTCATCCACTCCCGTTCTTCAGGAAGGAAGCCACTGTTTGTCGCATTCCGGACAGGATCATGAATATCAATCGGCTCATGGCAGATATTATAATCACCACAAAGAATCAAATTGGGACGGGACTTCTGCAACTCCATCACATACTTTTGAAAATCTTCCAGCCACACCATTTTAAAAGCCTGACGTTCGTCCCCGCTCGTTCCCGAAGGGTGGTAAACACTGACTACCGATAAATCTCCAAAGTCCGCCCGTATAAAACGTCCTTCATTATCATAAGCCTCCATTCCCATCCCATATTCCACATGGTCCGGTTCCTGCTTGGTAAGTATGGCCACTCCACTGTATCCTTTCTTCTGCGCCGAATACAAATAAGACTTGTAACCCAACGCTTCAAACACCTCTCCCGGATACTGGTCCGGTTGCAGTTTCGTCTCTTGCAGACAAAGAATATCAGGATTCTCCTGCGCCAGCCATTCCGGCAAACCTTTAGATACGGCGGCACGTAGTCCGTTCACATTATAAGTAATAATCTTCATCGATCTATATGTATTGATTTATATTCATTTTATGAAAACAAAAGCATGATATTCAGTACCGAAACAATAATGGCAATCGAATACAACACAAACGTGCTCCAACGACTATTGACATAATCTCCCATCACCTTTCGGGAAGACGTCAGTCCCACCTGCAAAAATACCGTGAAAGGTAATTGAATACTAAGTATCATCTGCGAAATAATCAATCCTTTGAAAGGATCTCCAATAAAGAAAATCAGCAATAAGGCAATTCCCAGAGATAAAAGGACTCCTACCTGCGAATGGCTGTCTTTGATATGATACGATTCACCGAAAATACCCGCAAAGATGGAACCCGCCGCCATTCCGCTCGTAATGGTGGATGAAATACCCGCCATCAGCAATGCCAGTGCAAATACGATGGCAGCATTACTTCCCAACAAAGGTTCGAGCAATGACTTAGCCTGTTGCAGTTCCTCTACCTGAATACCGCTTTTAAAGAAAGTAGCGGCAGCCAGAAGAATCATGGCACTGTTAATCGCCCAGCCGACAATCATAGAGAAAAGAGTATCAAACAACTCATATTTCAAGACCTTCTTAATAGAAGCATCATCTTTCTTATTATATTCGTGACTCTGAATCACCTCCGAATGAAGAAACAGATTATGAGGCATCACTACCGCTCCCAACACACTCATGATAATCAGCATACTTCCTTTCGGAAAAGAAGGAGTCACCCACCCTGCTGTCGCAGCCGGCCAGTCTATTTCCACCAGAAACAGTTCGTAGATAAACGAAAGCCCGATAACGGAGACAAATGCAATGATGGAACGCTCTATCTTTTTATACGAATTAGTGAAAAGCATGATAGAGACAAAAAGCGTAGTCAACACAGCTCCCCATATAATAGGAATATCAAAGAGCATTTCCAACGCAATGGCACCTCCCAGAATTTCCGCTAAAGAAGTAGAAATCGACGCCAATACCGCCGTACCAAGAATAGGTCGCGACACCCATTTGGGAGTGTATTTAGTGGCCGCCTCCGAAAGGCAAAGTCCGGTAACAATCCCCAGGTGGGCAACGTTGTGCTGAAGCACAATCAGCATAATAGTAGACAATGTAACCACCCAAAGTAAGGAATAGCCAAATTCGGAACCGGCGGCGAAGTTAGAAGCCCAGTTTCCCGGATCAATAAATCCTACCGTAACCAGAAGCCCCGGACCAATATATTTAAAAACATCCAGTCCACCCAGATAGCGTTTATGATCTTTGCGTTTTAAGTCTTGAAAAATATTCTTCATTTTTGCATAATAGTTTTAACCTTACAAATATACTTATAAATAACGAGTGAAGGTCAATTTTAGTTCAAAATACCGACAAGTAAGTAAACAACACCCGGATACCCCCCCTATGGATTCCCGCAAAAAAAGACCCTCGACAAAATAAATTGCCGAAGGTCTTGAAAAATATCAAATTTTACAAAAATAAAAGAAGTCGATTAATATCCCATCTCATGTAATGCACGACACAATTGGTCAGGACATGAAGTCGGTCTGCCACCACAATGCACTCCTTCAAGTTTTGCGATAACATCCGCTACCTTCATTCCTCTCACAAGGCGGGAAATACCTTGAAGGTTACCATTACATCCTCCCCAGAAAGCAACTTCTTTCACCACTCCATCTTCCACATTCAGTTCGATGTTGGTGCTGCAAGTTCCCTGGGTTCTATACACATATTCCATAACCTTGTCTTATTCTCCCTCTTCCGGCTGCATATTGGTATAAACAGTCTGCACGTCGTCAAATTCTTCCAAACGTTCGATCATCTTATCCAATGTTTCGCGCTGTTCCGGAGTCACCTCTTTCATGTCGTTCGGGATATAAGTGAAGTCTCCACCGACATCTTCAAAGCCACACTCCTCCAGGTGTTTCTGAATAGCGGCATAGCTCTTGGGATTACCATAGATAGTGATTGTTCCCTCTTCATCATCCTCTTCGTATTCATCTTCCACATCATAATCGATCAGATCCAGAATCAGTTCTTCCATATCCAATCCGTCTTTCTTCTTGAAAGTGAATACACATTTGTGGTCGAACAGGAACGCGAGAGATCCCATTGTACCGAGATTACCGCCAAACTTATTAAATACCGAACGAACGTCAGCCACCGTACGGGTTGTGTTATCTGTCAGCGTATCCACAAATACAGCAATACCGTGAGGACCGTATCCTTCGTAAGTCATGCTCTTGTAGTCGCTCTGGTCTTTACCCATTGCGTTTTTGATAGCACGTTCAATATTATCCTTCGGCATATTTTCACGCTTACAAGTAGCGATCACCGAACGCAAAGTCGGGTTATTTTCAGGTTCCGGACCGCCTGCCTTTACAGCTATCGCGATTTGTTTACCCAGTCTTGTAAATGTTTTAGCCATGTGGCCCCATCTTTTCAGTTTAGCGGCCTTTCTATATTCAAATGCTCTTCCCATTGGTTTATATTTTTAGATTGAAATTTTAAGTTTATCTAAGTTTGGCACCCAGCTTATCTTCCAAGTTCTTCACCAGTTTCGACATGATCTTATCAATCATCTTATCATTCAAAGTCTGGCTCTCATCCTGAAGCAGGAAGCTCACCGCATACGACTTCTTGCCTGCTTCCAGATTCTTACCTTCGTACACGTCGAAGAGTTCCACTTCTTTCAACAGCTTCTTCTCTGTTTCGTAAGCAATCTTTTCGATTTCGGCAAACTGCACATTCTTGTCAAGCAACAATGCCAGGTCACGTTTCACAGCAGGGAACTTGGAGATTTCCTTGTAGCTGATCTTCACAGAACGGATAACCTTCATCAGTTCCTTCCAGTTCAAGTCGGCAAAATACACTTCATTGTCAATATCAAATGCTTTCAACAGCTTCTTAGTCACGATACCGAAGGAAGCAAGACGCTTACCACCCTTCGTATTGATAGAAAGTGCGGCAGCAAAAATATCGTCCGTCAGATTACCGACAACCAGATTGTGCAAATCCAGTCCCAGACGCTTCAATATATTTTCTACATAAGCCTTCAATTCATATACCGAACTGTTCTCATCTGCATGTGCCCATGAATTGGAAACCTTCTTACCGGTTACCCACAAGCCCAAGTGATAATCTTCCGAGTAAGGAGCCAATACCTTCTCTTCATTCTTCTTGTCAGCATCGAAATGATAGCAATTACCGAATTCGAAGAACTTCAAATCAGCATTCTTACGATTTGCATTATGAGCAATACTTTCCAGTCCACCGAACAGCAAAGTCTGACGCATAGCGTTCAAATCCGCACTCAACGGATTCAATAACATCACCAGGTGGTTGGACGGATAAGTCTCCATACCATCATAATAAGCAGCACGCGTCAATGAGTTGTTCAGGATCTCATTAAATCCGCAGCCCACCAATTGCTCTGCAATCAGGTTCTGCAATTTATTCGATTTATCATGTTCACCTTTGGTAGTCAGGCTGGAGTTCAGTGTAGTCGGGATTTCAACATTGTTATATCCGTAGATACGAAGAATATCTTCAATCACGTCACAATCACGCTGCACGTCTACACGATAAGGAGGAACAGCTAATGTCAGCCCTTCCGCCGTTTCATTAGTGATCTTCATTTCCAGGCTGGTCACAATGCTCTTGATCGTCTCTACCGGAATTACTTTTCCTACCAAAGAATGTACTTTCTCATAAGCCAGATCAACTATAAAATCGGGTGCAGGAGTAGTGAACACGTCTTTTATTTCAGAAGAAATCGTACCGCCGGCCAGTTCTTTAACCATCAAAGCAGCCAGTTTCAAGCAATATATCACACTGTTCGGATCGATACCGCGTTCGAAACGGAAAGAAGCATCCGTATTCAAGCCATGACGGCGGGCTGTCTTACGCACCCATGTAGGATGGAAATAAGCACTTTCAATGAATACATCTGTCGTAGCTTCCGTAGAACCGGAGTCCAGTCCGCCGAATACACCGGCAATACACATGGCCTCTTCCTTGTTACAAATCATCAGGTCGCGTTCGTTCAATTTACGTTCCACCTCATCCAGCGTAACGAACGGGGTTCCTTCCGGCATTGTCTTTACAATTACTTCATTGCCTTTTATCTTTCCGGCATCGAAGCAATGCAACGGCTGACCGAAAGCATGAACGATATAATTAGTAATATCCACTACATTATTAATAGGACGCACCCCGATCAGACGCAATTTATTTTGCAGCCATTCCGGACTTTCCTTCACAGTGACACCTTTCACCGTAACACCGGCATAATGCGGACAAGCTTCGCTGTTTTCCACCTTCACTTCAATATTCAAGTCATGGTTTTCCACTTTAAAGCCGTCTACCGACGGACGTTGCAAAGTAGCCTGTTTGCCGTTCTGAATCAGATAAGCATACAAGTCACGAGCCACCCCATAGTGAGAGCAAGCATCCGCACGGTTAGGCGTGATGTCCACTTCAAGCACATAGTCGCTCTTGATATTATAATAATCCTTGGCAAGCGTACCCGGAACAGCATTTTCCGGCAATACGATAATACCTGCATGATCCGTACCGATACCGATTTCGTCTTCGGCACAAATCATACCAGTAGATTCCACCCCACGGATTTTTGATTTCTTGATGGTAAAACATTCGTCACCGTCATAAAGTTTTGTACCTAAAGTAGCTACCACCACTTTCTGTCCGGCAGCCACATTCGGGGCACCACAAACAATCTGTACCGGTTCACCGTCTCCCAGATTGACAGTAGTAATATGCAAATGGTCAGAATTAGGATGTTCCGTGCAGGTCAGCACTTCACCGATCACCAGTCCTTCCAAACCACCTTTAATGGTTTGCACTTCTTCTACACCACCTGTTTCCAAGCCAATAGACGTCAACGCAGCAGCCGTTTCATCGGGTGTCAGGTCGAAGTTGACATACTCTTTCAGCCAGTTATAAGAGATATTCATATATTTAATTTTTTATTGTTTCTCAAAAAGATTTGCAAAGTTAATAAGATTTTTCGGTTGACCGAGAAGGTTAGATAAAAAATTGCGCGTTATTTCACCACAGGGACGCAACTAGAACGGCAAAGGTCCATCCCCCGGTGCTCCGAACGGATTCGCTGTCTGCGGTGCAAAATCAGGCGCGGGAGAAGGAGGTACGGAACCTGCATTACCTGTATTCATTTTCGATCCTAACATAGCCCCGGCAGGCTCACCCGGCATCGGGATAACCATATCGTCCTCCGGATTGGAGAAACGGGTAAATTCTCCCTTAAACCGGAGCAACACCTCGCCTACCGCACCATTACGATGCTTGGCGATGACAATCTCCGCCATACCACGCAGGTCATTACCACGATCATCCTGATAAATCTTATAGTATTCCGGACGATGGATAAAGCACACCATATCGGCATCCTGCTCGATGGCTCCCGATTCACGAAGGTCACTCAACTGCGGACGTTTACCATCAATACCTTCACGACTTTCCACACCACGATTCAACTGCGACAGTGCGATGATCGGAATATTCAACTCTTTCGCCAGTCCTTTCAACGAACGGGAAATGGTACTAACCTCTTCCTGACGGCTACCAAATGCCATACCGCTCGCATTCATCAACTGAAGGTAGTCAATAATAATGATTCTCACTCCATGTTCACGTACCAGACGACGCGCTTTCGTTCGAAGTTCAAATACAGACAGAGACGGAGTATCATCCACGTAAAGCGGTGCATCCATCAGATTCTTCAGTTTATAGTCCAACTGTTGCCACTCATAACCAGCCAACTGTCCGCTCTTGATCTTTCCACTTTCAATTTCGCAGACATTGGAAATCAAACGGTTCACTAACTGAACGTTACTCATTTCAAGAGAGAACAACGCCACCGGGTTCCGATAATCGACAGCAATATTCTTAGCCATAGAAAGAACAAAGGCGGTCTTACCCATCGCAGGACGTGCAGCGATAATGATAAGGTCGGAATTCTGCCAACCGGAAGTCATCTTGTCGAGCTTTGTAAAACCACTCTCAAGACCACTCAAACCGTCGGTTCGCGCCGCAGCCTTCTGAATCAGCTTATAGGCTTCGTCAATCACCGGATTGATCTGCGTATAATCCTTTTTCATGTTCTGCTGCGAAATCTCAAAAAGTTTACCTTCCGCTTCCTGCATCAAGTCGTCCACATCCAGCGTTTCATCGAACGCCTTACTCTGGATATTGCTTGTAAATGTAATCAACTCACGCGCCAGCGATTTCTGTGCAATAATACGGGCATGGTATTCAATATGTGCGGATGAAGCCACCTTACTACTCAATTGAGTAATATAGAAGGGACCTCCCACCTCTTCCAAGTCTCCGCGTTTACTAAGTTGTTCCTTTACAGTCAGAATATCCACCGGTTTCTGGTTCACCGCAAGGTCGACGATAGCAGAATAAATCAACTGATGCCGGCGTTCGTAAAATGATTCGGGACGAAGAATTTCACTCACCAATGAATAAGCGTCCTTTTCAATCATTAAAGCTCCCAAAACTGCTTCTTCCAGTTCAGGCGCCTGCGGCTGAATACGACCATAATCATTTACCGGTTGTATTTTAGTAGACTTTGAATTGCGGGTATTTCTTTTCTGTTCGGCCATCGAGATATTTACTATTTTACGATTTACTATTTACTATTTTGCGACCGGACAAACTCCTTTATAACAGAGTTTTTCCAGTCGGGACGACAAAGATAGAATATAATCATGAAGAATGGATAAGGAAAAATGAAGATTTTACTAACTTTGCTCCCGAATTACATTCAACACATGATTAATTGTCATGTGCGGCACTGCAAATAGTAAATCGTAAATTGTAAAATAGTAAATAACCTTATGCTCGCTTTTCCCAATATCAAAATAAACCTGGGACTTTCCATCACGGAAAAACGCCCGGACGGATACCACAATCTGGAAACAGTTTTCTATCCGGTGGCTCTGGAAGACGCACTGGAAATCCGTACCTCCCCTAACGCTGACCGAAAATTCACTCTCCACCAACATGGAATGGAAATAGCCGGTAACCCTGAAGACAATCTGGTAGTAAAAGCCTATTTATTGATGGATAAGGAATTTCATCTCCCTCCTATCGAAATCCACTTATACAAGCACATCCCTTCAGGAGCCGGACTGGGAGGAGGATCATCGGATGCCGCTTTCATGCTAAAGTTGCTCAACGATCATTATCAGCTGGGAGTATCCGAAGAACAATTGGAAGTATACGCTGCCACTTTGGGAGCAGACTGCGCTTTCTTTATCAAAAACAGACCGATATTTGCCGAGGGAATTGGAAACATCTTCTCCCCGGTCGAACTTTCATTAAACGGCTACCAAATCATGATTATAAAACCGAATGTTTTTGTTTCCACCCGGGAAGCCTTTTCAAACATTCATCCCCATCGTCCGAAATATCCGGTTAGGGAGGCAATCCAGCGTCCTGTACAAGAATGGAAGGATACGTTAATCAATGATTTCGAAGCAAGTGTATTCCCGCAACATCCCGTCATTGGAGAAATCAAAGAAGAACTCTATCATCAAGGAGCAATCTACGCATCCATGAGCGGCTCCGGCTCATCCGTATTCGGGCTGTTTGCTCCCGGATTCGTCTTACCGGAAATTGATTGGGGAACTGACATGTTCTGCTTCAAAGGCACATTATAAGAATAACCTTATATCCCCAGTATTATATTAGCGTCAATATTCAGTTTCCGGCTCATTTCACGAGCTACTTTCAATGTAGGCTCACATCTTCCTGTAAGATAATCACTAACACGAGAAGGACTTACGCCAAGCAGTTCCGACAACTTAGCTTGGTTTATTCCCATCTCGTACATTCGTAGTTTCATGACATCAACCAAAGATGGAGACTTGATAGGATAATGTTCTTTTTCATACTCCTCTACAAGTCCTGACAATAAATCTAATTCTATAAGATTTCTGTCCGTCAAAGGAGTATCATCATCTACCAATGGAAGAAGTTCTTCTATTCTTTCCATTGCAGCCATATAAGCTATTTCATTTTGAATCTTTGCCATAACTATGCATTTTTAACATCTAACTTATCATAATCAGCATGAGTACCAATAAAGCGAATCAGCACTGTTTTTATAGTGAACTTAATAACAACTACTAACCGATAATTGTTACCTCTAATATTAAACACATAATGTTGGTTACCTACGTTATCAACACTATTGAATGTTTTTTTCATGTCAGCAAAGCAAGTCCATTCCGCTCTTTTTGTTTTATGATACCACTCTTCAAGTGCTACTTCAGCATCCGGATTATCAGTATAATAATCTATTATTTTACTCCTGGCTATTATTCTCATGTACTTTAGTTTATGCAAATGTAGCTATTTGGTTTTGAAATACAAAACATTCTATTATTTTTCAACAAAAAGCACTTGAAATATTCACCAAGCATAAACACAAAAAACGGTACCACGACTCACGTCGTAGTACCGTCACAACACAAACACAAAATAAAACACGACAAAACTACTATGCAATCTTTCCTGTCTATGCCGGGGAGGCATAAGTACTATCTACGTATATTCGCATACTCATAAACAGCTTCAGGTCGATTAGCATCAATTAAACAAATCGCATGCACGATTTGTTTAAACTTTTATGTTATTTAAAACAAGTTTCTCTTTTATTGAATCCCTCTTTCACGGAGTTTCAGCTGCCAGTTCCATGCAGAGCGTAAAGTATCTTCTAAAGTTTCTACGGCTTTCCAACCCAGCTCTTTATTAGCAAAATCCGGGTTAGCCCAAACTTTTTCAATGTCACCTGCACGACGTCCGACAATCTGATAATTCAATTTTACGCCAGTGGCTTTTTCAAAGCCATTTATTAATTCCAATACAGAAACACCACGTCCTGTACCAATATTAAATACTTCTACTTTTTCTTTTTGTGTCTTTTCCAAGATACGACGGATAGCAATCACGTGTGCTTTAGCCAAGTCAACGACATTGATAAAGTCACGGATACAAGAACCGTCCGGTGTATCATAATCGTCACCAAACACGCTAAGTTTCTCACGGATACCGATGGCTGTCTGGGTCAGATATGGAATCAGGTTTTGAGGAACCCCGTTAGGCAGTTCACCCAGCAATGCAGTAGGATGCGCGCCAATCGGGTTGAAATAGCGCAACATGATCGCATTGATCGGAGCACCTGAAGCTACCGTATCACGAATAATCTCTTCATTGATCTGTTTGGTATTTCCATAAGGTGATTCCGCTTTCTTGATCGGAGCCTTTTCCGTTACCGGCAGCTCGTCCGGCTGACCGTATACTGTACAAGAAGAAGAGAACACAATACCTTCTACTCCATGTTTTGGCATCAGTTCGAGAAGGTTAATCAAAGAAACCAGGTTATTACGGTAGTAAAGCAACGGTTTTTGTACCGACTCTCCTACTGCTTTGCTAGCTGCAAAGTGAATGATTGCCTTAATTCCTTTATATTTTGCAAATACTGCATCCAGACCGGCAAAGTCCAAACAGTCCAGCTTTTCAAAAACTGGGCGAATACCGGAAACTTTCTCTATATTGTCAACAACGTCGGCACTTGAATTTGATAAATTATCGATGATGACTACTTCATATCCACTGTTTTGTAGTTCTACAACAGTATGAGACCCAATGTATCCTGTCCCGCCTGTTACTAAAATTCTTTCTTTCATATACTTTATAAAAAATGGTTAGTTTCTCGGCTTATTATTGTTTGAGTTACAAATATATGGAAATAAAATGGAATTGCAATAATCTGCCACAAATTTATTTGCTGAAAAATAATTAAGGTACGATTGGGTAGCATTTAGGTATAAAAAAGAATTGGAAACTCTAACCTGTATGTCGCCACACAGCAGAGCTTCCAATCCCCTATTTAATTATCAACTGTAAATCCTTACACCACGCCGGAGAATCCCATGAATGCCATAGCAAGCAAACCGGCGGTAATCAAAGCAATCGGAGTTCCTTGCATTCCTTTCGGAATTTTCACAAGGCTCATCTGTTCGCGCAATCCGGCAAAAAGCACCAGTGCCAGACCGAAGCCGATAGCTGTAGAAAACGCGTACACAACACCTGTCAGCAGGTCATAGTCTTTCTGAATCACCAGGATAGCGACACCAAGAATACAACAGTTCGTTGTAATCAGCGGCAAGAACACACCCAACGCCTGATACAGGGCCGGAGACACCTTTTTCAGGATGATTTCCACCATCTGCACCAATCCGGCAATCACCAGGATGAATGTAATCGTCTGCAAGTATCCCAGTCCGAAAACATCCAGTACAAATTTCTGAATCAGGAAAGTGACGATGGTAGCGATGGTCAACACGAAAGCAACCGCAGCGCTCATACCCATCGCAGTTTCCACCTTCTTGGATACGCCCAGGAACGGACAGATACCCAGGAACTGCGACAACACGATGTTGTTTACAAAGATTGCCGAAATAAATATCAATATATATTCCATATTCTTTTCTTATTTAATTGAATTAGGCTTTCTTGAAACTGTTAATCAACGCAATGAGGTATCCCAAAGCGATGAAAGCGCCCGGAGCCAATACAAACACCAACATTCCATATTCTTCCGGCATGATGGTCAAATCGAAGATTTTACCGGTTCCCAAAAACTCGCGGACAGCACCCAGCAAGGTTAGGGCGATGGTAAAGCCAAGCCCCATACCGATACCGTCGAACATAGAAGCAACTGCGTTATTCTTGGCAGCGAAGGCTTCGGCACGTCCCAGTACAATACAGTTCACTACAATCAACGGAATGAAAAGACCGAGTGTAGCATACAGTCCCGGCACGTAAGCCTGCATCACCATTTGAAGCAAGGTCACGAAGGATGCGATCACCACAATAAACGATGGGATACGCACCATGTCCGGAATCAGGTTCTTTATTAAAGAGATCACCACATTCGAGCAGATCAATACGAACATGGTAGCCAGTCCCATACCCATACCATTGATAGCCGATGATGTAGTACCCAATGTAGGACACATACCGAGCAGGAGTACAAACGTAGGATTCTCTTTGATAATCCCGTTCATCATTACTTTAAAGTTATTCATATCTGTCTCCTTTCTTATTTAGCACTGACTGAATCAGTTAGTTCAACTTTGATCGTAGCTCCCGTAGCAGCGTCAGCAGCATCTGCGTCCGCGCCTTTCGCTTTTTGAGAAGCACCGGTTACCCCGTTCACTTCCCCGCCTTCGGCCTTATAGGCTTGATAAGCAGCATTCACGGCATTCAAGAAAGCGCGTGAAGTAATGGTAGAAGCTGTGATGGCATCCACTGCTCCCCCATCTTTACTGACGGTCAACGGAGCTTCACCCGGATTCATACCCAAAATAGATTTCGTACTCTCTTCGTGAGATACTGCCTTTTCTCCTTTCGCAGGATCATACGCTCCGAACCATTTGTCGGCTTTAGAGCCCAATCCCGGAGTTTCCGTGTGAGCCAACAGAGAGTAGTTATAGATTTTTCCTTCGGCATTAAAGCCTACCAGCACTTTCAGTTCACCGCCAAATCCCATTGATTTAGCTTCAACAGCCGTACCTACAAGCTCTTCACCGTTCTTAGCCGGATAAACGATAAAGTCAACATTCTTCTTTCCGTCTTTCTCGCTGAAGATCGTATCGCTTTCCGCTACCGGATTATTGGTAAATTCGGGAAGAACCTTTTTCAAGGCCTCGTTCAGCGTCTTCGAATTCGCTTCGGCAATGGGGCCTTTTGTCAGTTCGTTTACATAAGCCAGCAACGCTACGGAGACAGCCGTCACGCCCGTAAGCACCAGCAACATATTCTTTAAAGATGATTCTAACTTTTTCATTTCTTCTTCGCTACCTCCCCAAAGCGTTTTGGTTTACAATAGGTGTTAATCAGCGGAGTGAACGCATTCATAATCAGGATGGCGAACGACATACCTTCGGGATAGGCGCCGAACAGACGGATAACTACCGTCAGCAGACCGATACATACACCATAGATCAGCATCCCTTTCTTACTCATCGGAGAAGTCACATAGTCGGTTGCCATAAAGACAGCACCCAGCATCAGACCACCGGAAAGCAACTGCAATACCGGAGAAACGTATTTTTCCGGATCTGCCAGGTGCATGATGCCTGCAAAGACAAACACAGTAGCCAGGATAGACACAGGAATATGCCAGGTGATGATTTTCTTCCAGAGCATATAAACGAGTCCGATCAGTAGAGCCAGTGCACTCACTTCACCCAAGCATCCGCCATTCTGTCCGATCAACAAGGTCAATGCGTCCGGAATCTGGCTTAAAGCGGCAGTGTCACCGTAAATGGCTTGCTTCATCAAGGCCAGCGGAGTGGCACCGGTGGTAGCATCCGTATAAGCGGTCAACTGTCCGACTACCGGCCAGCTGGTCATCTGCACCGGGAAAGAAAGCAGCAGGAATACGCGGCCTGCCAATGCCGGGTTGAAAGGATTGCAGCCTAATCCGCCGAAAGACATCTTACCTACACCGATAGCAAACAGTGCACCGAGGATGATAATCCAGATAGGCAGGTTAGACGGTAAATTAAATGCCAGCAACACACCTGTGATGATGGCAGAGCCGTCGCAGATGGTGGTGGTCGGTTTCTTCATTAAATATTTTCCGATCGCCCATTCGAAGAACAAACAAGCCGCAACGGAAGTAGCCGTGACAATCAGGGCACCCAGTCCGAAGAAATAGAGAGACACCAGAAAAGCCGGAATCAGTGCAATCAGCACGCCATACATATTTTTCTGTACGCTGTCTCCGCCATGAACGTGGGGCGATAGTGATACGATTAATTTATTTTCCATATTCGTTATTTTTTAGCTTGACGTGCACGAATCATAGCTCCCACTTTGCCTTTACCCAGACGACAATAGTCGAGCAGCGGACGGTTGGCAGGACAAGTGAACTGGCAAGAGCCGCACTCGATACAATCCATGATTCTTTCTTTTTCCATTGTTTCAAAATCTCCGTTTTCAGACAAGGCTCCGAGCAAGTACGGTTCCAGTCCCATCGGACAGGCACTCACGCACTTCGCGCAACGGATACAGGTTTGAGCTTCACCACGTTTGGCTTCCTTCCGGTTCATAATCAGGATGCCGGAACTGCCCTTCGCAGTAGGAACCTCGATATTTACGAGCGCCTTACCCATCATCGGACCGCCACCAATCACCTTACCCGTATCTTCGGGCAGACCACCGCAAGCGTCAATCAACTGTTTCATCGGTGTACCGATACGAGCCAGGAAGTTGGACGGCTTCGCAACCGACTTTCCCGTCACGGTAATCACCCGTTCAAACAACGGTTTATTCTTCTGCACAGCTTCATAAACGGCAAACGCCGTTCCCACGTTCTGCACGACTGCTCCCGTAGAGATAGGCAACGCACCGCTCGCCACCTGACGTTTGGTGATCGCATCGATCAGTTGCTTTTCACCTCCTTGCGGATATTTCACCTTCAAGGGAACGACTTCGATGCCTGCATAGCTGGAAGCTACTTTAGTCATCAGTTCGATAGCATCGGGCTTATTATTTTCGATTCCGATAAATGCCTTGTTCACTTTCACCGCTTTCATCAGGATGGAAACACCTACCATGATTTCTTCCGCGTGTTCCAGCATCAGCTGATGGTCGGCAGTCAAATAAGGTTCACATTCTACGGCATTGATAATCACACATTCAGCTTTAAAAGAAGGAGGAGGACAAAGTTTCACCTGTGTAGGGAAACAAGCACCGCCCAGACCAACGATTCCGGCATCGGCAATTTTCTTCACGATCTCTTCTGCGGAAAGCTCACATTCCTTCACCAGTGTGGCGCTACGGTCGATTGTTTCTTCCCATTCGTCGCCTTCCACATCGATAAAGATAGCAGGTTTCGCATAACCGCTGGCATCGACAATAGTATCAATCTTCGCCACTTTACCACTGACCGAAGAGTGAATTGCCGCCGAAACAAAGCCGGCAGGTTCAGCAATCTTAGTGCCTACCTTTACCACATCCCCTTTCGCTACAACCGGTTTTGCAGGCGCACCAATGTGCTGCCCCAGCAAAATAACAGCCTTTGCAGGAACTTCCGCTGTGATAATAGGTTGATGTGCCGACAATTTATTTTCGTGTGGATGAACTCCACCAATTGAAAATGTCTTTAACATACAGTTCTGTATTTTATTCTGTTATTATTCTGTTACTTTTGGAGCTTCTGTTGTCTTTGCAGCAGCAGGTTTTGGAGCAGCCGGAGCTTCTTCTTTCGGTTTCCGCGGCGGGAAATTCAACTCGATAATGGTATTCTGCGGACAAACTTCCACACATTTCCGGCAAGATTTGCACTTGTGCGGATCGATGTAAGCCAAGTTGTTCTCCAACGTGATAGCTTCGAACGGACAAGTCTTCACGCATTTGCCACAGCCGATACAACTCACCGTACAAGCCTTGCGTGCCACAGCTCCCTTGTCTTTATTCACACAAGAGATATACACACGGCGTGATTTCTTTCCTTGCGGACGGATTTCGATGATCGCCTTCGGACAAGCCTTCACACAGGCACCGCAAGCGGTACATTTCGCTTCATCCACTTCCGGAAGTCCTGTTTCAGGATTCATGTGGATGGCATCGAACTGGCAGGCAGCCACACAGTCACCACACCCCAGACATCCGTAACTACAACCCGTTTCCCCACCATAGAGCGAAGCGGCAATAGCGCAACTCTTCGCACCGTCGTACTGATTAATACGCGGACGATTCATACACGTTCCGTTACATCTTACCACTGCTACCATCGGTTCAGCTTCTCCGGCTGCAAGCCCTAGGATATCAGCAATTTGTGCCATGACAGGCTGTCCGCCTACGGGGCAGAATTTACCATCCAGCGAACCGGCTTTGACGCAAGCGTCGGCAAAGCCGCTACAACCGGGATAGCCACATCCACCACAATTAGCCTGGGGAAGCACTTCTCCCACCTGGGCAATCCGCGGGTCTTCATACACGGCAAATTTCTTGGAAGCCACATAAAGAATAGCGGCCAGCACGAGCGCTATAGCTCCCAATGAAATCACTGCAATCAGAATCAAATTCATAATGTTTTTAGTTATTTATTGGTTTTATAGTAAATGAAAATTGTTGTTTGAGTCGCGTTTTGTTAAGCCATAAAACGAAATAATAAGGTATAAGGACAGCCAGAGAAAGAAGAGCTGCATACAGTTCATTCTCTATCAATGCCATCAAAAGAAACAACGAAAATATAAGAAGTACGAAAGGAAGTACGAAAGCCAACACTACCGCCATCATGCCCATCGACGTTTCGCCGACCACCATCACCTTCTCTCCCACCTGATAGGAAGAAGCCGCGGTATCTATAATATCTATGATTTTGTCCTTACTATCCGCCGAGGAACAATGCCCCTTTGCGCTACAAGCCGCGCAAGCCGATGTCTGGACAATCCTCACCGACAGATGAGAACCCTGTATGTTTTCCACAATACCTAGATGCTTTATAGTATTATTCGTCATTTTGCAAACTCCGCATTACAAATCGCGGCAAATTTAATCATTATTTGTGAACTACGAAGCATTCTCTCTTATTTTTTATACATAATAAATTGTTATTTTTTGTGTTTTCGTTATCGCACACGGGAAAGATATGGCTACTATTTGATATATTATACTAAAAAAGCAGGCGGGAAAATGTTTCCCGCCTGCCAATAAATCAAACTGCTAGTATAAAAAATGCATTCGTTACATCATTATTTAATTGAAATCTCCCAATCTGCAATCGTCCGGGTCTCCGCACTTAAATTTATTGCAACCTTTACCACCGGAAGCCCGCAAAGAGCAAAACGATCTGCATATTGCTGCAAATCAATTTGCTTCATGGCAGTCTCCGCATTTTGATTCAATTTCAGCTCTACCAGATAAAGAGTAGTCTTGGTGCGAAGCACCATGTCCACACGTCCTTTCAGCGTGTGCACCTCCACATCGGTATAAATGCCCAGCAATGAGAATATCACATATAGCATCTGCTGGTAATGTCCCTCATAATCCGTGTTGTCGCAATAAGGCACAGTGGAAAGAAAAGCCTGAAGCAGCTTCAAAGCCTCGTCCATATCTCCCCGCACAATGTTACGCGCCAAATTACGCACCACACTGTTCACCTCATGACTGTCACTCGTCACATAAGAGGGAATCAGGCTTTTCATCAGACCGACACGCACCTCTTTGTTTGGAATATCAAGCATATATGCGTCAAATTCCAAATCCGCACCCTTTATCGTAAGGTAACCGGCCTGATAAAGCAACGGCATATAATTAGTCGCCAACTCCAAAGGCACGTTAAAATCACTGGGAGACGCTTCCTCGCCACCAATTTCTGATGGCAACACAGCATATTTACGCAGCATCTCTATGATATAAGTGGGCGTGCCACTCTCAAACCAATAAGAGCCGATCTCTCCCAAAGCCATCGCCTTCAGCAAACTGAAAGGATTGAAAACGTCGGGCGACGGCCACGAAAAATGATAACCGTCATAATTTTCCTTCAGTTTGTCCAACATCTCCTCTGCAGTAATTCCCAACCGGGTAGCCAGATGCTTTACATCGGGAGCCATTTGAGTACGGAGTTCTTCAGCAGTGATACCGCAAATGGCAGCATAATCAGGCAGCATACTCACATTGGTGATATTATTAAGTTCACTGAACACGCTAAGTTGCGAAAACTTGGTTATACCCGTAAGAAAAACAAAGCGCAGATAAGGATCACACGCCTTTAACGGACTGTAAAAATTACGCATCACATTACGTAACTGTGGCAAATTCTTTTCTTCATGAACCACATCGAGCAGAGGAGCGTCATATTCGTCTATCAAGACAACCACTTTTTTACCTGTCTGCTTGTAAGCGCGTTTTATAAGTCCCTCCAGACGCTGATTCACATACAGTTCCTCTTCTACACGCCCATAAATCTCCTCATAAGCCATGAGTTTTAATTCCAGTTCCGCGTTCAGTTGCTCCCTGTCCACATGTTTAGCGGTACTCATGTCGAAGTGCAACACCGGGTGTTGTATCCATTCCTTCTCCAATGTCTCCATGGCCAGTCCCTCAAACAAATCCTTCCGTCCCTCGAAATAACAGTGAATGGTACTGGTAAGCAATGATTTTCCGAAACGTCGGGGACGGCTTAGAAACAGATAGCTGGAAGCCGAATGCGTCATCCGGTACACATATTCCGTCTTGTCAATATAGAGAAAATTCCCCTCACGTATCTTAAAGAAAGTCTGTATCCCGATAGGATATAATCTTTGCAAATCTTCCATATCAATCTTATTTTTCACAAAGCTACAAAAAAATTCATTCATAAAGACCGCAGGCGGGAAACTTTTTCCCGCCTGCAGCTTTTACTTTATCTGTTTTTCACCGTTCTCCTCTCTCCTCCTCTTTTCTTCTCCTGTATCGAAAATACATTCTCCTCCATTCATCCCAGATAACCCCGGCTTCCTCTTCATTGAAGGCATCCAGACAGCACTCCACCACTTTTACGTAATCACTCAATGGGCGTTTTGCCCTTTTTTTAAATCATTAAAAGTAGAGTGGCCGATGTGTACGCTCTTGCATATTTCGTCATTTTTCAAATCCGCACGCTTTTGCAACTCTCCTATGTAAACTCCTAAAGCTACATAAAAACCTTTTTCATTTTCCATTCTTTTTTATTGTTAAAATTAAACCGTAACGGTTAATTATTTTCACTTTCATCCCAACATGTCGGGACGATGTCTATTTTGCATTTACTAATTTTACGCCGTGTTTTGAAACACACCCATATTTTTTGCAAAAATAAATATTTTAACTTGAAATAAAAAGAAAATGATGTCAAACAACTACAGAATGTCCTATTTCATGCCACCTATCGCTCCTATCAAAGACAAACAAGGCCGACTGATGACTCCTCCCACACTTATCCCCTTCTGCGAAGTCTCCATCGAACAAGTTTTCCAAATGATTACTTGCAACGAGAATCTCAAAGCCCTGACCGAACAAGTACGCAACTCCGAAGATATACGAACCGCCAAAGCGTCATTACTACCGTATGTGACCCCCTGCGGCACATTCACCCGCCGTAGCAGTAAGGATTTCGTCTCCCCGTCTCACCTGGTGATAGTAGATGTGGACGGTCTCCACTCTTATCAGGAAGCAGTGGAAATGCGACGTATGCTCTATGACGATCCTCTCCTACAACCTGTACTCACATTTGTCAGCCCTAGCGGACTGGGTGTAAAGGCATTTGTTCCCTGCCATTATTCCTCCACGACAGATGATGCCAGAAATATCACAGACAACATGAGTTGGGCGATGCGGTACGTAGAGACGGCATACAATACGATAACAGCAGTTTCTTCCGAAACGAAATCCAAAGTAGATTTCTCCGGCAAAGACCTCGTGAGATCCTGTTTCCTTAGTTACGACCCGGAAGCATTGTTCAGAACCACCAACGAATAAATCATAAATCAAAAATCATAAATCCAAATGACTGATATTGAATCTTTATGCCGTCTCACCGAAGCAGTCGAAGCGGCAGGAGCGGACATTGCTCCCACTTATCTTGAATACGTACAATTGTCATTCGCCATCGCAACGGATTGCGGCGAAGCAGGACGTGAGTTTTTTCACCGCCTATGCCGGGTGTCTCCCAAGTATCAGCGCGAACATGCCGAACGGGTATTCTCCAACGCACTCCACACCCAACGCGGAGAAGTGCACCTGGGCACCGCTTTCCACCTGGCCGAAGCGACGGGAGTCGCTATCAGCTATGTGGAGACAGTGGGGACAGTGAGGACAGCCCCTCAAATTCTCACACAGGCACGCGCGTATAATAAGGTGGCAAATGAGGAAACAGACGAAGAAACGATCACAGAAGAAAAAGAAGAACTACTATCCGGTAGCGATCCGCAACACCCGCTCCCCACTCTGCCGGAAGCAAACTGGCCGAAACTCCTGCAGCGTATCATCAAAGTTGCGAAAAATGAGATTCAACGCGACATCATGCTGATGGGAGCATTCACCGCACTGGGAGCTTGCATGTCGCGCCACGTGCGATGCCTCTATGGCGGCAAATACTATTATCCCAGCCTCCAATGTTTCATCGTGGCGCCCTCTGCTTCCGGCAAAGGCATCCTCTCCTACCTCCGCCTGCTCGTGCAACCCATCCATGACGAGATTCGCGCGAAAGTGGCGGCGCAAATGAAGATCTATAAAAAAGAAAAAGCCGAATACGACGCGATGGGAAAAGAGCGGTCGAAAATGGAAGTCCCGCAAATGCCCCCTAACAAAATGTTCTTGATTTCGGGCAACAACACCGGCACAGGCATCCTACAAAACATTATGGACTCCGAAGGTACAGGACTTATCTTCGAGTCGGAAGCCGACACACTGTCCACCGCCATCGGATCGGAGCACGGCCATTGGAGCGACACGCTGCGCAAAGCGTTCGACCACGACTTTTTGTCCTACAACCGTCGCGGTAACCAAGAATATCGGGAAACAAAAAAAGTCTGCCTTTCGCTCCTGATGTCGGGCACCCCACTTCAGGTGAAAGCTTTCATCCCGACAACAGAAGACGGAGGATCCTCCCGCCAGTTGTACTACTACATGTACGGAATCGACAAATGGGTCAGCCAGTTTGTAGACGACGAAACAGACTGGGAAGAGGTATTCAACGCTCTGGGACTGGAATGGAAAAATCAACTGGACGTGATAAAGAAGAATGGTATCCACACGCTGCAGCTCACGAACGAGCAGAAAAACGAAATTGACACTGTCTTTTCGGAGTTGTTCGATCGTTCGAGCATAGCCAACGACAGAGAAATGTATAGTTTTGTGGCTCGTATGGCTATCAATTTGTGCAGGATCATGTCGGAAGTAGCCGTGTTGCGCGCGCTCGAACACCCGAATCCCTACAGCCTCCAAATTTCCTCCTCCTCCCCCTTCACACCCGACAAGTCTATTCCTTCGGACAACCGCAAGGACGGCATCGTCACCCGCTGGAACGTATCCATCTCGGCGGAAGATTTCCACGCCGTATTAAATTTGGCGGAACCTCTCTACTGTCACGCCATGCATATCCTGTCATTCCTCCCCAACACTGAAGTCAGCCACCGGCCCAATGCCGACCGGGATTTCCTCTTCCAGCAACTGGGTAAGGAATTTACCCGCACGGAATTGCTGGAAAAAGCAACAGCTCTGGGTATCAACAAAAGCACCGCCATCACCTGGCTGAAACGTCTCACCCGACAAGGCAAGCTAATCAGTGTAGACGGCAAAGGGGGTTACGCGCGTGCGTGTGTGTATGAGTGAAACGGGGAAAGTGTCCCCACTGTACCCGCCTTACTTACTGTAATCGTTTGGACTGGTACATTCATTTTGATTACCGCATCCGTTTTTACTGCATAAAGCATCGCTTTAGGAGGTGTAAAGCTAAGCTTTAGACATCGTAAAGCTTAGCTTTATGCATCATAAAGTGGCGCTTTATTTAAGGCTCTCCCAGGGCATCCACAATCACTCTTACTTCCAACGGTGTGAATGAGCGTCGCTTTGATTCATAGCCTAAGTCGTACAGGCGTTGCAGAAGTCCGGGACATAGAGAGATCCATTTCTTCATTTTTCGATAAGCAGCGATGTCAGTTAGTTGCGGAGAATAAAGTTGCGCCAGTTCCATGCGCCCGTAGGCACGTATTTTAAATTCACTCATGATGGATATGTTTCTGATTTACTGTTACAAAAATAACAAAAAACGACTATATGACCAACGTTTTTTCATTGAATAACCGACTATAATGACAAATAACCGACCGCTACCATACACAACCGTATACAGCTGATTTCCGGGAGATCCGGAGTATTATTTTTGTATCGTCGAAAGGGAAAAGAATTCCCGGACAATATGTTTAACCCTTTAATTTATTGTTTTATGATTCGTTACAAAATTTATCAGAACCAGCAGAAGAAAGGCTTGAATGCGGGTAAGTGGTTCGCCCGTGCAGTAAGCGATGAGACGTTTGATTTGGCTAAGCTTGCCGAACACATGTCGAAGCACAATTCACCGTATTCCGGTGGGGTCATCAAAGGTGTGCTTTCGGATATGGTAGATTGCATCAAGGAATTGTTGCTGGACGGCAAATGTGTGAAAATTGATGATCTTGCCATTTTTGGTGTGGGTATTCGCAGTAAGGCAGCCGATACGCTGGAAGAGTTCTCGTTGGAGAAGAATATTACCGGTATGCGTCTGAAAGCTCGTGCTACCGGTAATCTGTCGACTAATAATCTGAAACTCGACAGTCAGTTGAAGCAGCAGGCGGAATATCAGAAACCGACAACCGCCGGAGGAGGTTCTGATTCGGGTGACAACCCTGATCCGAAACCGGACGGAGGTGGCGAAGCACCTGACCCGGCTGCTTAAAAGGTTCACCACTGACTACACAGATTTCCACAGAGTATATTGAATTGGTAGTTGCTAAAGTAGTCGATTATTTATCTGTGTGAGTCTGTGTAGATTTGTGGTAAATCTATGGCAAACCTGTGGCAAAAGAAAACTATTATTAATTTATTTAAATCCTCTTATTATGAGTAATTCATCATCTCCCCGCTCCGTATGGAGTTTAGTTCTCAAAATCATTATCACTGTAGCCACCGCCATCGGAGGTGTGTTCGGAATACAAAGTTGCATGTAACCCCATGCGGACTATTACATTAATTATCATTCATTGCAGTGCCACGCCGGAAGGAAAGTCCCTTTCGGCGGAGGCTTGCCGACAGGATCATATCTTGCACCGTGGTTTCCGCGATATTGGCTATCATTTCTACATTACTCGTGATGGGGAGATCCACCGGGGACGTGCGTTAGAAAAGGTCGGGGCACACTGCCGTAATCATAATGCCCATTCGATAGGTGTTTGTTATGAGGGCGGATTGGATGCGAACGGGAAACCGAAAGATACGCGTACATTGGAGCAACGGGGATCGCTGCTTGCCTTGCTACGTGAATTACGACGGCAGTTTCCGAAAGCGTTGATTGTGGGACATCGTGACTTGAACCCAATGAAAGAGTGTCCATGCTTTGAGTGTGTGAAGGAATATCGGGATTTATAATTGGTAAGCATCCGAGAGTCTGTGCAAAAACTACTTTTGGAAGACTAGTGCTCCTCTTGAACTCACACTTTTCCTTTATATTAATTCAAGAGTTGTGTATTTGGAGTACATATTTAAATTGCAAGATAAAATTCTTTTTTCTGCATTTCATATTTTATCAACAATAAGGACATATATAATGATACTAATGGTAAGAAAGCCCTTGATCTTCTTTTGAGTTCATCCATCCCCATTATGTTGATACAGCGTGTCAGGTTATATATGGTCATAAAGATGTTAACCTCACTCAATACATTGGCTTTGCCTTTCATTAGGGTATATGTAAATCCCCATTGGCGTTTTAAAATCCCAAATTGATGTTCTATAATTTGTTGCCTCAATTTGTAGTAATTCCTATTTCCTATAACTCTGGCGTTATTTTCATCTATTACATCTTGATATTCACTTCTTTCTATTACTCTGCCATTTTGATTTTGAGTACATTTTTCTCTTATTGAGCAATTTACACAAGCTGATGTTTTATATACTTTTGATCTATAATTGGGGCGGATTCTCCATTTCCCTGTTGTTGTCATTTGTTCTCCACAAGGGCAGATATAATAATCTCCGTCATTTATATAATGAAATTCAGCCAGTGGTATGGAATTCGAATTAGGTGATGTTGATGGCATAGGCGATGAATAAGTACATATTCCTGAATATTTACAGGATTGTAGTTGGTCGCCGCTAGTATAACCGGCATCGCTAAGTGTGTTGAACGAATCTAATTGTAGTAGTTCCTGGACAGTCAATGCCGCTGTTGATAGTTCTCTTTTATCAGTTGATGCTCCAATATGAGAGTGAACCAATAATTTGTGTTTACTATCAGAGGCTGCTTGAACCACATATCCAACTCCTGATACATTATTGGTTAACATTAATGCTCTTGAATCTTTGTCTGTTAGACTTATTTGAGTATCATTACTACTCTTCAATTCCGTATCAAGAGTTTCGTATTTCTTACGCCTGTCTTGTTGTAATTTAATCTTAGATTTAAGAAGTTCTTTTTCTTCTTTATCAGTCTTATCTAAAGCTGCTTCAAATTCTTCAATACGGTTATCTATATATTCAAGATGTCTGTCTATCTTCTTTTGTGTATAATTGTTTCTGAGACTATTTTGGGCAAATATCTTAAAAGAATCTATACCTATGGTTTCGCCTTCTATCAGACCCATATCCTTTAGCATAAGGACAAACTGCCTAAAGACTTTTCTAAAAGCCTCCGCATTATTTTTTCTAAAATAAGCAATTGTCCGAAAAGAGGGCATTAAGCCTCCTAATAGCCACCATAATTCCACATTTACTTTACAGGAGTGTTCCAACTTTCTTGATGACCTTATTGAGTGCTTATAACCATATAAATACAATTTTAGTAATGTTGCAGGATTATACGGTGGTCTCCCTTCTGATTGAAGTTTGACATGTTTAAACCCAAGCTCATCTATAGGCAAGATATCCACAAATAAATCGATAACCCTTGCCCAAGAATCTGGAGCAACCAATTGTTCAAGAGCTATCATTTGAATTTGATTTCTGCTTTCTCCTACTATGTAGTTCATAGACATATTGTTTAGTTTCTTTCCATAAATATACGAAAAATAAATGATAATTCAATATAGCGTCTAAGGTTTTTGCACAGACTCTCGGATGCTTACAGCGGATGTTTACTATGCAGAAGTGTAAACTAATAAAAAAAATAGCTGGCAATTCACATTGGCAGCTATTCGTTTGTTTTATAACATTTGTTCAATGTTATAAAACGGACAATTTTCAATTATATATCATTTCACAATAGCGTCTTTAATACTTTGCACTATGTAACGGATATCATCATCAGTTACATAAGGACCGACAGGAAGGCAAAGTCCAACCTTGAAAATATCCTCTTCCACACCGTTAGTGTAGAAAGGAGCATTCGCATAAACAGGCTGCTTGTGCATCGGCTTCCAAACAGGTCAATCCTCAATCTTCTTAGAAAATATGAACACACGCAACACTTCTAGATTTTCATTAGGTTGGCAGTCAGTAGTAGCACTATTCACAGCTTTAATCACACCGGCCACACCACCCACAACAATCTTGATAATTTCCTTATAAGCATTTTCTTGTCCAACACTCTTTACCTCAGGATCAATGATAGCAGTACATAGCCAAAAGTCCACTTCATAGCATGGGTCAGCAGGCTGTTTGTGTATATAAATCCCCTCCGATGAAGGGGGTGTCCGTATTTAATTGTGTGAAAGAATATTTGTATTATAAAAGGCCTTAAGGGAACAAATCAAGAAAAAGACGTTCCCTATATAGCGACAAGGTGTTGAACATCTTATCCCAATCGTTGCCTTTGGTAAGCACTCAATTAAGGGCATACCCTTTAATTTGGGCACTGTTGAAGTGCCCAAACTGAGTTTCGTTAAAAAATCGTTTTCAATTTAGCATTCAGTAAGCACTCATTGTACGGCTATAATACCCACAAAGGTATTGTAGCCCACATTGAGTTGTATTTTTGATTAATAATTAAGTTACTTTGCAATATTCATTGGCAGAAGTGCCACATAATCCGTATCACCGGATATTAATTTTCGTAAAACATCCGCAATATATTTAACAGGACGGAGCCCGTTCATCTTGCAGCTTTCTATAATTGAGTAAATCAAAGACGTATTTTTAGCAGCTTGTTCCGAACCGCAGAACAAATAATTCTTTCTCCCCAGACAAATAGGCTTCATCAACCGTTGTCGAGTAGACCAAGGGAATTTCACCCTCAGCCTCTCTCGGAACCGTACGTGAA
>ENA-OXTU01000019-OXTU01000019.1-human-gut-metagenome-genome-assembly--contig:-NODE-19-length-87906-cov-59.345312_pt1 | contig 87906 bp, 61 predicted proteins | sample MGYA00249344_ERZ652650 | MGnify/ENA primary metagenome ERZ652650 (study PRJEB26925, sample SAMN05826532) | human gut metagenome | biome: ENVO:2100002; feature: ENVO:00000062; material: ENVO:00002003...
GAAAAATATTTATCAAAACTTTTACAGGATAATGATTTTTAATGCGTCTGCCCTGATCTATGAGATTTATCTGAATGGCAGACGGGTAGGAGACGATTACTTTAATCCCGGAATTACTCAATATAATAAAACTCACTTATATCAGACATTTGATGTTACAGAATATATTCATTCTGGACGAAATGCACTCGGTGCCTTACTGTCTGAGGGATGGTGGAGTGGAGGAGCAACTTTTACGGGAGATAACTGGAACTTCTTCGGTGACCACCAGTCATTACTGGCAAAACTGGTAATCACCTACGCCGACGGACAGGAGAAAGTGATAATAACCGAACCCTCTACCTGGCAATATTACAATAAAGGCCCTATCTATTACAGTAGCTTTTTTCAGGGAGAAGTGTATGACGCTCTGCGTGATGCAAGGCTGGAAGGATGGAGCACGGCTACCTATGATGCCGTAGGTTGGAAACCTGCCTGTGAAATTGCCTTGGAAGGTAATATCAGTACGGAAGGGAACCCGGATAAACCTTGGGTAAATGATTACTCTGGTTTTGAACTGATAGGACAGTTCGGACAGACAGTGAAAGCGAAAATGGAACTGACCGCCCTCTCGATGGAAGAAGTACGCCCCGGTGTATTTGTTTATGATATGGGACAGAATATGGTGGGAGTGCCTAAAATAAAACTGTCCGGCATGAAACCCGGAACAAGAATCTATCTGCGTTTTGCTGAAGTGAAGTATCCGGACTTGCCCGAATATAAGGACAATATCGGAATGATTATGTTGGAGAATATCCGCGCTGCCATGGCGCAGGATATCTATATCGCCAAAGGGGGTGAGGAAACGATTCTTCCACGCTTCACCTACCATGGCTATCGCTTTGTGGAAATAACAGGCATTGACAACCCCCTTCCCGTAGCGTCGGTGAAAGGAGTAGTGCTTAGCTCTATTCACGAATTGGCTTCCTATTACGAGACATCGAATGTGAAAGTAAACAAGTTGTGGGAGAACATCACGTGGTCTTCTTTGGCTAATTTCATATCTATCCCCACCGACTGCCCTCAACGGAACGAACGTTTAGGATGGGCGGGGGATATTTCTGTATTTTCCCGCACGGCTACATACTTGGGAGATGTTTCGCAATTCTTGAGAAGATACCTTCGCTCTATGCGTGATGTGCAGCGTGAAGATGGACGCTTCCCTGATATTGCTCCTTTGGGTGGAGGATTCGGTGGTTTGCTATGGGGGAGTGCTGGAATTACAGTGCCTTGGGAGTGTTACCAGCAATATGGGGATAAAGTCTTGTTGGCTGAACACTATGATGCCATGAAACGATATATTTCCTATATCCTCGACAAGACTATCGACCCGAAAACAAACCTGCTTGTGCAGAACAGAGCATGGGGCGATTTGTGCGATTGGCTCGGGCTCGAAGATAATAGGAATGATAAATCTCTCTTGTGGGAAGCTTATTTTATTTATGACCTCGAATTAATGAGCAAGATAGCCACCGTTTTGGAAAAGACCGCAGATGCGGAAGAATACCGGAAGTTGCACAGCGACAGAAAGGCTTTCTTTAACAGCACCTACCTGCAACCGGAAACCTGCAAGACCATCCATTCCGCTTTCATACCGAAGAGGCAGGGAACACTGGTAGATACACAAACTTCTTATGTTCTTCCATTGGTATTCGACATCATTAATGAAGAGAATAAATCGAAGTTTGTCAAGAACCTGATGGAGACAATCGCCAGGGAGAACAAGACAGAACAAGGCAAATGGTGTCCGCCTTATTCGTTGATGACAGGGTTTATAGGAACGGCATGGATCAGTAAAGCTTTGTCGGATAACGGTTGCAGTGAGGCGGCATATAGACTGTTACAGCAAACAAACTATCCGTCGTGGCTGTATTCAGTGGAGCAGGGAGCTACTACTATTTGGGAACGGTTGAATTCCTATACTCACGAAGATGGATTCGGTGGAAATAACCGTATGAATTCTTTCAATCATTATTCTTTTGGTGCAGTCGGTGCATGGATATACAATTACTCCTTAGGCATAGAACGGGATGAAAACTTTCCCGGATTTAAACACTTTGTGCTGAAACCGGAAGTGGATACTACTGGAAATATGACTTATGCCAAAGGATATTACAACTCTATGTATGGGCGTATCGAAAGTAGTTGGAGAGTAGAAAAAGATGCAGTTATTTATCAATGTATAGTTCCGGCTAATACAACTGCAACGTTGCATCTTCCTGCAACTTCAGTGAAGAACATTGTTGAGGGGAATAGAACTTTAAAGAAAAGCAAAGGGATAGAGTATGTCGGAATAGAAGATGGTAAGGTAGTATTGCGGCTTTTGTCTGGTAAGTATTCTTTTATATTGAATTCATTCAGATGAAAAAATATAGGTAAAATACTAGGAATTTGATTTCTTGTTCGTAATATTATTATAAGTGAAATAAAAGATAATATACGGTTATGAATACACGAATATACCTGTTTGCTATTTTATTGAGTTTCTTTATTGCAAACCAAATACATTCACAAGAAACCTCCTATGTATTCCGTCATATCGGCGCAACAGAGGGGTTACCGGATAATTATGTCGGTAGTGTATTTGCGCTGCCTGATGGACGCATGGGAATTCGGACTGTATTGCTGACTATGTATGACGGAGGAAACTATTCTAACTTTCCATTTGACTTACAGAAAGGTTATCCTATATCCTATAATCACATTATTTTTGAGCAGTATATTGATTCGGATAAACGCTTATGGATGAAAGAACGTGCCAGTCTGCGGGTTTTTGATTTGCCCACCGAGCAGTATATATATAATGTAGATTCCCTGCTATATCAATTAGGTTGGAAAGAAGAACTTGCCGATTTATTTATTGATTCGGAAAAACGTTATTGGTTTTTGACAGACAGTTCTTTGGTTTATACCTATGATGCAGAACAGGGAATAATGGAACAGATTTCTAAAAGTGATGAATCTGCGGTAGACGATGGAAAATTATTGGGAGTAGAGAGCCATGGTAAATGCAGTTGGATGGTTTATCAGAACGGAGCTATCCGGTATTACGACCATGAGAAGAAACGTTTCATAGAACAAGTGGATTTCTTGAAAAATCAATTGAAACCTGATGACCGGATTATCTTGAAACTATTGAATAATGGTGATTTTTGGGTGATGTGGGATCGTGGAGTGGGATACTATGATGTCTATAAGAAAAAGTGGAATCAAATTGCAGGAATCCAACTCGGACAAAACTCATGGCTGACTTCTATGGATGTGGATAAGGGGGGGAATGCATGGGTAGGCACTGTCCTAAACGGACTATGTGTTATTGATATACATAATTTTTCAGTCACTCAACTTCAGGATCTTCCTTTATTATCGGGACAAACCATACGCAATGGCATTCAAAGCATTTACTGTGACCGGGAGAATGGGGCCGTATGGATAGGATTATACAATCAAGGTATTTGTTATTATCATCCCAATTTGAATAGGATGACCTTATGTAATAAGAAGGTATTGAACGGTGATTGGAACGGGGACGAAATTCGCTGTATGCTTGAAACATCAGCAGGAGAAATCCTGATGGGAACCACACAGGCGCTTTATCGTTATGAGCCGGAAACAAAGAGACTGAGTTATTTTTATAAAGAATTCACCCGGAAAAATTGCCGTATGCTGTACGAAGACAGTAAAAGGCGAATTTGGGTGGGTACTTATCATGATGGGTTATACTGCATCGACGATGGTAAAATCAGATCTTACGATTATCCTGATACAGATTATCAAAATGAATTGGATTTTAGCAATATACGCGCAATGATAGAGGATAAGTCGGGAAGATTGTGGGTAAGTATTTATGGTGGAGTAGGGCAGCTGAATCCGGAAACAGGAGAAATAACTCTTTTATCCAACCAATTTCCCGAATTGAAAAAATATAAAGTGGCGAATACACTGGCGATAGATAATCAATCCCGGTTGCTTGTGGGAAGTGATAATGGATTGTACATATATGACCCAGATAAAAAAAAGATATGTGCATTGGAGCAGGAGGGTAAATTTAATTATGGTGGTATTAAATACAATCAAATATTAAAAGACTATGAAGGAGCTTTGTGGTTTGCTACTCAATATGGATTGTATGTATTGGCCCCCGATGGGAAAAGTTACGCTTTAGGAAGAGAAGAAGGACTTTCTAAAGCAATCCTGAACGTGAAAGAAGATAAGAACCATGATATTTGGATTTCGACAGTTACTTCCATTTATAAAATAAAAGTAGAACGTAATGAGAGCGAGTATCGTTTTCATGTAATTAGCTGTTTGGCTGAAGCTGAAATACTTCAGGATGATTTATTCAGTTTCCCGGCATTGATGACCTATGACAATCTGTATCTTGGACTTCTTAATGGATTTGTAATGTTCTCACCGGATCACATGCTGGATTCCTATCAGCTTTCCCATCCGTTATTTACATCTTTCCGATTGTTTAATGTTCCGATTCTTTCCGGAGAGAAATACAATGGTCGCGTATTGTTTGATAAGTCCCTTAGTTATTCAGACGGAGTATCTTTGGAATACAATGAAAACTACATCACATTAGAGTTTTCAGGCTTAAACTATCTCAATCCTTTGCAAACCTCCTTTCGTTATCAGTTGGACGGATTCGATAAGGAGTGGACGGAAACGTTGTTTGAAAATGGACAGGGGCGTATTACCTATAATAACCTCCTACCGGGCGAATATGTATTTCGGGTATCAGTAGCCGGTAATGACCGTATGTGGGGGCCGGAATCGAAGTTTACGATTGTTATACATCCACCTTTTTGGGATACGTTGGCTGCACGTATATTGTATGTAATTTTAGGTCTTCTTTTGATATTCGGATTGATTTATATTGTGAATCGGCGTAATCGTCAAAAGATGATTCGTATGCAACAAGAAGAAGCACAGAGACAAAAAGAAGAACTGGAACAGATGAAATTCCGTTTCTTTACGAATATCAGCCATGAATTACGTACTCCACTGACTCTGATTATTACTCCATTGGATATGATAATACGTCGATTGACGGATGAAACGCTGGCAAAACAGTTAGGATCTGTTTATAAAAACGCACAAAGTTTATTGACGTTGGTTAATCAACTGCTGGATTTCCGTAAGTTGGAGATGAAAGGAGAAAAGCTGAATTTATTGAATGGTGACTGGGTTGAATTTGTGCGGCAGGCTTGCAATTCTTTTCAGGAGATAGCTATAGAAAAGAGCATTTCTTTCCAGTTGGATACTAATGGCATTGATGAACTATATATGTACTTTGATCGTGACAAAGTACATAAAGTATTGAATAACCTATTATCCAATGCGTTCAAATTCACATCGGAAGGTGGAAATATCACGTTGGAGATAGAAAAATATCGGGAGAAAGAACATTCATATATTCAGGTGAAAGTGATAGATACCGGAGCCGGAATATCAAAAGAAGATCTGCCACATGTTTTTGAACGTTTCTACCAGGCTAAGAAGAATATAAATAATAACCTTTCCGGAAGTGGAATCGGCCTTCATTTGATAAAAGAATATGTAGAGCTGCATGATGGACGTGTATCAGTAGAAAGTACATTAGGGGTAGGCTCTATATTTACCATTGCCATTCCTATGGACTTGTATCCGGCAGGTTCACCAATACAACAAGTATCAGCCGGAACAGAAGAAGAAAACACAGAGGATGAACCGGTATTGTCGGGGGATACGAAGCCTCTGTTGTTGGTGGTAGAAGATAATAAAGAGTTCAGGGAGTTTCTACGTGAACAACTAAGCGAATGGTATCATATTATTGATGCTGCTGATGGTGAAGAAGGAGAGAAGTTGGCTATCAAGCAGAACCCGGAACTTATTATCAGTGACATTATGATGCCGAATGTAGATGGAATAGAACTATGTCAGCGTATAAAAACAAACCTGCAAACTTCGCATATTCCGGTTGTCCTGCTTACAGCTCGTGCGTCGGACGAAAGCAAAGCGATGGGGTATGAAGCCGGTGCTGATTCATATATATCCAAGCCGTTTAGCATTGATGTCTTACTAACTCGTGTACGTAAATTGATCGAGCAGCAGAAAGGGCGTCAGGAAACATTTCATAAAGAGATTGTGGTGACTCCGAGTAGTATCACAATTACTTCCCTTGACGAACAGCTTGTGCAGAAAGCATTGGAATGTGTAGAACGGAATATGGATAACACCGAGTATTCGGTAGAGGAGATGAGTGCAGACCTCGCCATGAACCGTGCAACATTATACCGTAAACTGCAAGGAATAACCGGGCAAACCCCTAAAGACTTTATCCGTAGTATCCGTCTGAAACGGGCTGCTCAATTATTGCGGGACACAGACCTGTCTATATCCGAAATTGCAGATCACGTAGGATTCTCTACACGACGTTACTTTACCAAATTATTTAAAGAAACATTTGGTATATTACCATCGCAGTATGGAGGAAAATCACGTGATGAGAAATTGGATGAAGATGTACTCTAATCTCACTCTTTTATAGCAGAAAAATACAAAAAAGGCCCTGTAATAGCGTAAAATGTGATTTTGCAACAAGTGTAGCACTAGTTTGCGACAAAAGACACACGCCTGAACAGGGTGTTTTCCATAAATTTGCAATGTTGTTAAATGAAACATGTAATGCTATGGAAATAAATACCGTCCTATCCAATCACAAAGATTTCTCTGAATTCTATCAGGAATACAGGCATATTGTCTTGTCTTTTATAGCGTGTCGCATTCCATATAAATATGAGGCTGAAGATTTGATGCAGGATGTCTTTATCCGCTTATGGGAACATTGGGCATTTGTGAATAAGAACACTATTTGGTCTTTACTTTTCACCATTGCACGTAATATGGTGACGGATAAGATACGCCGTCATTACAGACAAGAGGATTTTGTCTCCTATATATATAATAATGTCAGAGAGGCAGGCCGGAATTCTATCGAAGACGCGATATATTATCGTGAATTGAAACAAATACATCATACAGCCGTGGGAACTCTTCCTGCTAAATGCCGTCAGATTTATAATTTGAGTTTTGAAGAAGATTTGTCCTGTCCTGCCATTGCAAAGAAGCTGTCTTTATCTTCCCGTACTGTGGAATGGCAACTGCTGATGGCTCGGAAGAAGGTACGTGTATGTTTACAAAATGAATTGTCTAGGGTCGGTTGAGTACCGGATCGAGAAAATATTAACTTTAATAATTTAATAGTATTATGGAAATTAAACCCAATTTCTTATCACGTAGAGGAGTCGTCATGGTTGTGGCCATGTTAATTGGCGGTTCTTCTGGTGCGTTGCTTCAGGCAAATACGCACGCGAAAGAAAGTATGATTGTTGCCCAAACGGGAAGGATAATCAAAGGAGTCGTTACAGACCAGCATGGAGAACCGTTGATTGGTTGTAATATTGTTGTTGTAGGTTCACAGAAGGGAGTAATAACGGATATTGACGGACGATTTAGCTTGGATGTCCCGGCAGAGGCAAAGCAGTTGAAAATCAGCTATATCGGTTATCAGGATCAAGTGGTAGATATCAATGAACGGACAAATGTTAAAATCATCCTGAAAGAAGATGATAATGCTTTGGATGAAGTGGTTGTAGTAGGATATGGCACACAGAAGAAGGCAACTCTGACTGGTGCTGTCGAGCAAGTGAGCAGTAAGGCATTGGAGAGTCGTGCGATAACCAATGTCGGATTGGCATTACAGGGGCAGACACCCGGTTTGGTAGTCACTCGTAATTCGCCCCGGCCGGGTAACGAGGGACTGGATTTTACCATTCGTGGTACTACGTCTGTCAACGGAGGAAGTCCGTTGATTATTGTTGACGGAGTGCCTACCTTGAATACTGAATCTTTTCAGAACCTGAACTCTGATGATATAGAGAGCATCAGTGTGCTGAAAGATGGAGCGGCATCTATCTATGGTGCGAAAGCGGCGAACGGAGTTATTCTGGTCACCACTAAACGTGGAAAGAGTGGAAAAGTCAATGTAGACTATAGTTTCAATATGCGTTTCACTTCACCGGGAATCACGGCTTTTTCACCGGATATGGGGCAATATGCTACCATGTGGCTGGAGGCTAATAAAGAAGAAAAGACACCTAACTGGTGGGCTTGGGTATCTGAAGAGAATATGCTGCGGATGCAGCAAAATGTAGCAGGAATTTATCCTACACAGTATTATGGAGAAATTTTTTTGGCTAATTCCAGTCGTACCGATGAACTGTTTGCTAATCGTAACTCTTATCAGCATAACTTGAGTGTGTCAGGTTCTACGGAAAAGTCAAACTACCGTATCTCATTGGCTTATGCGGATAATCAGGCGAATCTGACAACTGCTTATGACGGACAGAAACAGTTGAACCTTCGTTTGAACTATGGCCTACAGATGACTGATTGGTTACGTTTTGAGTCTATTGCTAGTGTGATTAGAACCAGCACGGAATCTCCTTCTACCGGTTTGGATAATTCATTGTATGGATATGATGTACCTTTCTTCCCGTCAAAGAATCCATTGGGACAGTGGTATGCTAACTTCGGTACGGTAGGTAACCGTAACTCTGTGGCAGCTACTTCTGAAGGTGGACGTGATGAAAAGGTAAAACTAACTACACGTATTGATATGAAAGTAGTGGCCGATATCTGGAAAGGTATCAGCTTTGAGGGAACTGCTTCTTTCCAAAACGAGGAATATCGCCGGGAACGGTACGTAGTTCCTGTACAAACGTATGATTGGTTTGGTAATCCGGCATCTGAACTGGTACAATGGACGAATCAGAATCTTATTTATCCAGATAATCCGTCGAATGTGAAGATTGAAAACAATCCGGGTTATCTGGTACAGGCGAACAACCTTTTGTATCAATTTTATTCAGCCTTACTAAAATACAACCGGACATTTGCCGAACAACATAATGTGTCTGTAGTAGCAGGTCTTAATGCAGAAACGACGGCATGGAGAAGAACATCCACTGCACGTGAAAAGTTTGAGGATAATGGTGTATATGATTTGGGATTAGCCGATGCAAGTAGCAAAATGGCTAATTCGGGTGGGAAAGGTAGTAGTGGCACTTATTCATATATTGCTCGTGTCAACTATAATTATTCCGAGAAATATATGTTGGAGTTATTGGGACGTCGCGACGGAGACTCGAAATTTGCTGATGGATATCGTTTTAAGAACTTCGGCTCATTCTCTTTGGGTTGGGTATTTACTCAAGAAAACTTTATGAAGTTTGTTACTCCAGTACTTGATTTCGGTAAAATACGTTTTAGTTACGGTGAAGCGGGTAACAACGCCGGACTAGGTGATTTCTTGTATGCTTCTGCCATTAATTCGGGAGTGACTTATTTGGGAAGCCCTCTGACTGGACAGATTTCTACTACTCTTAAAAACTCTGGACTTATCAATCAGACACTTACTTGGGAGCGGGTGAAACAGAAAAATATTGGTGTCGACTTGAATTTCTTAAATAACCGATTGACAGTTAATTTTGACTACTTTTGGAAAGATAATAAGGGAATGCAGTCGCAAATTACTTATCCGTCTGTATTGGGAGCTGACGCACCCAAAAGTAACACCGGACACTTAAGCGTGAAAGGATGGGAACTGTCTGTCGGTTGGCGTGACCAGATTAGTGATTTCTCTTATTTCGCGAACTTTAATGTGGGCGATACGAAAACAATGTTGAAGAAGATGGAAGGAGCCGATACATATGTAGCAGGAAAAAATGCAAAGGTGGTAGGATATCCGTTGAATTCCTTCTTCCTGTATCGTACAGATGGTTACTTTGCCGATGAAGCCGAAGTGAATCGTTATTATGAATTATATGGAGAAGGCGGTGGAGAATTGCTGGGTGTCCGAAAAGAAACGACTACAGAACTTCGCCCTGGTGATACGAAACGCTTGGATCTGAATGGAGATAACAAGATTGACGGTGCCAATGGTGACCTGCAATTTGTGGGAGACGGTGATCCGCATTATGTGTTTGGCATTAATTTAGGCGGTGCATGGAAAGGGGTTGACGTTAGTGCCATGTTTCAGGGAGTCGGCAAGCAGTATATCATGCGTACAGGTTGGATGGCTTATCCGTTTGCTGCCATATTTAGTAATCAAAACCCTTCATTCCTGGGTAATACCTGGACTGCAGAAAATCCAACTGCGGAATATCCTCGTCTGACTAGTTATGCGGGACGTGCTGCATGGAACTATGGAAATAATGACTTCATGCTGCAGAATAGCCGATATATTCGCTTGAAGTCATTGATTATCGGCTATACTTTGCCTAAACAATGGACTCGGAAAGTCAAACTGGAAAAAGTGCGTGTCTACTTTTCGGGTAATGACCTGTGGGAAGCGACAAGTATCAAGGATGGTTTCGACCCGGAGATGGGAGAGGTATCTCAAATTTCAGGTTATCCGTTCTATCGCACTTGGTCGTTCGGTGTAAATGTTGGTTTTTAATCACTTAAAGAAGAAAGAATATGAAAAAAATATTATATACAGCACTATTATTCACTCTAATGTTCGGGTTGTCATCCTGCTCGGATTGGTTCTTGGATAAGGAGCCCCAGGATGAAAGGACTGACGTGGTGTATTTCAAGACTGCTTCACAATTTAAGGAATATGCGACTAGTTTTTATGGTCAGCTTCAAGGATGGGGAAGTCCGTATGGTGGTTATTCGGCATTTATGGATGTAGCGACAGATCTTTCTGCTTATTTTGGCATTCATAGTGATGTGGGACACGGTAATATATTAGTGCCGTCTACTGATGTGCGGTGGGATAATTGCTATAAACAAATTCGTACAGTCAATATTCTCTTTGAAAAAGCGGAAGATTATCCGGGAAACCAGGAAGAAATCAAGCAATATTTGGCTGAAGCCCACTTCTTTCGGGCATACAACTACTTCTTTTTGCTTCAATTCTATGGTGGCGTTCCCATCGTGACTACTTCTTTAGATGTCAACTCGCCGGAATTATATGGTGCACGCAATAGTCGTTATGAAGTAATAGATTTGATTCTTGAGGACTTGAATGATGCAATAGCGGGACTTCCCAAAGAAACTTTGATTTCTTCTGCCGACAAAGGACGAATCAGTTATCATGGTGCGGAAGCATTCAAAGCGCGTGTACTACTTTATGAAGCTACATGGCGGAAGTATGTGGGTACTACTACGGACTTTAAAGGTTCGAGTGGTCCTGCTACCGATCAAGTCAATGATTTCCTGGATGAGGCTATCCGCTTGTGCAGTGAAGTTATAGACGATAATCTATATAGTATATGGAACTATAACAATATATCCGGCATGAAAGAAATGAGTTACCGTTATCTGTTCTGCTTGGAAGATGCGACTACCAATCCTGCCGGAATGACAAAAGAGTCGAATAAAGAATTTATCATTAAGAGTGTTTATGATGAAAACATAAAACCGGGTAATGTTAATCTGAACCAAACAGTTCAAAAGATGGATGCCAGTCGTAAGTTGATGGATATGTTTTTGTGCAGTGACGGTCTACCGGTAGAAATATCGAATGAGTTTCAAGGCTATGCTACTCCTGAAGCCGAATTCCTGAACCGTGATAATCGTATGAAATCTATTATTGATATGGATGCTCAAACCACTGCTGCCAAGGAATTGAAAACTGGTACTTCCGGTTATGGCAATATGAAGTTTGTCTGTAAGGAACGTGCCAACCTGAAAGAATCTCCTGACTATCCGGTACTTCGCTTGGCAGAGGTCTATCTGATCTATGCAGAGGCGGTATGCGAACGGAACAATGGAGAGGTAACCGATGAGCAATTGAACTATTCTATCAACAAATTGCGTGGACGTGCAGGTATTGCTAATTTGACGAATGCGTTGATAGATAAAATAAAGGCCGGAACCGGTACTACTAAAAGTAAGGGAGAGGTGATGCTGGATGAGATTCGTCGTGAGAGAGCGGTAGAATTATATATGGAAGGCTCTCGCTTTAATGATCTGAAGCGTTGGGGCATTGCCGAAGACGAACTGAATGAATCACATATGGGCACAGTGGTAGGAAATGCCGCTTATCCGACTACGTTTGTAGATGCTAGTGGTAATGCAACAGGTAAGTATTCGAAAAATACGTATGTATGGGGCGAAGAACAAATTGATACACAATGGGGTAAGTTGAATTGTGTCGTAGTAGACGATAAGACAAATTTCAAGTTTAGCCGAAGTAATTATTTGTGGCCGTTGCCTCAACAGCAAATTAGTTTAAATACCAGTTTGGTACAAAATCCGGGGTATTAATGATAAGCGATAAACTGATTAAAGATATAGATTTATGAGACATCTGATAAAAAATATAACCCTAATAGGTGCTCTTTCCGCTTTACTTTTCAGTTGCGAGAAAGATGGTAAAAAACAAGAATTCTATTATCCGGAACCGATTGTGACTGGTATTTATCCTACAACTGGATATACATTGTCCCAGGTAGTCATCAACGGTGAAAACTTTGGTGACCGTTTGGAGCCGGTAAGTGTGCACTTTGGTGACAAGAAAGCTGAAATCGTTTCGTGCAAGAATAATCGTATTATTGTGGTTGTACCTAAAGATGCGGTGAGTGGTGATGTCACATTGAAAGTATGGCAATATGAATTTGACAATGTTGGTAAGTTTACGGTAGTGCCTAAACCTACTATCATTTCCGTTAGTTCTTCCAATACAGACTGTCCATTGTTTGCGGCAGAAAATGATGTGATAACTATTACCGGAATTTCGTTTGGTACAAACAAAGAGGATATAACAGTTAAAATAGGTACTAAAATAGCAGAAGTAATTTCGATACAGGACGATGAAATTCAAGTTAGGACTCCTGCTGGATATGGTATCGGTACAGTGCAGATTAATGTCAAAGGATATGAAACGGAAAATGGTAGTTTTCTGGATCCTGCTTATACGGGAGACTTGACAATATATGCTTTGAAAAATAGTAGTCAGCCATTTGTTATGACAGATGATGGATTAGAGTCGGAGTGTTGGGCTATTCCTACCGAATGGCAGTATAATGATAAATTCTATTACGATGAAAGCGGGACAAAAGTGTTGATTCGTCCGTTATTGATTGATAAGAATTACCCGGATGGCTGTATCTCTTTGTTGTGTAACCAATGGGCAAATGCCAATCATAAGCACGGATTAGAGAATGCCAAGATGTATCAGGTATCCACTTTACCTGCCGGAACCTATAAGATATCTTGTTTCGTTCCCGAATGTGTAGGACTGGGTGGTAATCTTGAAGCGATTGTCGGAGCTACGAAGGGAAATGGCACACTGCCTGATTTGGCTGCAGTAAATGGTGTGTGGACACCTGTTGACGAGACTGCGTTTTTGGAAGATTTATCTGGGAATAAGGCATATTGCCGACTGACGGACAATAAATCTTTGGCTTATGATAAGGAAAGGGGAGATGTGGAATTTACCTTGAATATAGTATTAACAGAGACAACAGAAGTCACGATTGGTTTTGTAGCGAATGTCAGTATGCTGAATAATACCAGTAAGGGAGGTAATGTCAATATTTCTAAGATGGTAGTGGAAAGAGAAAACTAATCAACTAAAAATCGAAAAAGATGAAGAAAATATATGATTTTATATGCTTTGGGGCTTTGTTTCTATTAGCTTCTTGTGGAGAAGACGGAACAGATGTCTTTGAGCTAGCGACAGAAGACCCGGTTGTAGCCATTACTGCACTTTCACCTGATTATGGTTATGTAGGGGATGAGTTTGACGTGATCGGTGAAAACTTGGCTGGTGCAGTAGATTTCGTAAAGGTTAATATCGGAGAGAATGTTACCAAAGTACTATCTTGTACGGACGAACGCATTACAGTACGGATACCGGAAGATGCCACGACAGGAAAAATATCAGTGAAGTTCTTTGAAGAGGAATTAAAAACAGACTTGATGCTTCGGGTTTTGGGTAAACCATCTGTCGAGACAATTAGTAAAGAATGGGGATTTGTCGGTGACTTAATAACTTTTACCGGAACGGAGTTGGGTACGAAAGCGGAAGATATCAAGATGGTATTTGGTGATGCGAAAGTTAATGCGCCTGTGACGGAATGGAGTGAGACATCTTTCACTGTACAAATACCGATTGGTGCTACTTCCGGTAAGATAAGTTTGATGGTTTATACGCAAAAAGTTAATACGCCTGTGGACGAATTTACCATTCGTCAGCATGCTACATTGGGTAGCCTTACACCTGCCGTCGCATATAAAGGATCAGAAGTGACGATAAAAGGCACGAGCTTTGGAACGACAACTGAGGGACTGAAAGTACTTGTGGGAGGAGTGGAAGCAGAGGTGCTTTCGTGCAGTGAGGAAGAAATTAAAATACGTATCCCGGTCAGTGAATCTTTAGCGGACGATCAGGAAGTAGCGGTGAAAGTGGTTACTCCGTATGAGGAGGTAGAAGGTGAACTGAAATTTACAGTGAAAGCTACACCGGTAGTAGATGCCGGTACAGGCGTTTCTCCTTTAGAAGGATACATCGGTACAGTAGTAACGATCACAGGAAGTCATATGCCGGAAACTTCGGAATTATTAGTAGCGAAGTTTAATGAGGTAGAAGCAACGATTAGTGATTATCAATATCAGGATGGCGGTATTGGCGCATTTACAGTGAAAGTTCCGAATGGACTATCGGTAGGGAATGTGAAGATAACTTTGTCTGTTGGTAATTTACAATTCTATGAAGGTTCTTTCAAGGTATATTCATCACCGGTGATGAACAGCATTGTAGAGAAATTGGTGCAACCTGGTGAAAACGTTACTATTAAGGGGGCTAATTTCGGCACTAATAAAGAGGCGGTAAATGCATTTTTGAACGAGACAAAAGTCGAAATAACTTCTATCAGAAATGATGAAATAAAGATTATAGTTCCTGTTGATTACGAAACAACGAAAGATGCAAAAGTTCGTTTACAGTATGCTGATATTCCGGCTGTGGAAGGGCAGACTGTGAATGTGATGGGTAAGACCGGTGATGTGACGGAGGTGGTGCTGCGTAATAGCCGACAACCATTTAGTAAAACAGGGGATGCGTTGGATGGTAATCTGTGGGCTATTCCTACAGATTGGAAATTTAATGATAAGTTCTATTATGAGGAAAGTGGTCAGGATGTGTTGATACGTCCTATGTTATTTGATACAAATAATCCGGATGGTTGCATTTCTATGTTGTGCAATCAGTGGGCAAATGCCAATCATAAACACGCACTAGAGAACGCCAAGATGTATCAGGTTACACCATTGCCTGCTGGAACGTATAAGATTTCATGGACTGTAACCGAATGTAATACATTGGGAGGAAACTTCGGAGTAATAATCGGAGTGGTAAAAGGCGAAGCTACACTTCCTGATTTGTCTGTAGTGGGTGGCGCATGGATGCCTGTTGATGAGTCTGCTTTTATTGAAAAAACGGATGGCAGTAAATCTTACGTTAGAATATCTGATAACAAGGTGCTTAAAGCGGAGGGGCCAAAGAACTTTGATATGACTATTGTACAGTCTGAGACGACGGAAGTAACTATTGGCTTTGTGGCAAATATCGGTATGATAAATAATAATAGCAAAGGAGGTAATGTCGATATTTCCAATATTTCTATAGAACGTCAACAATAATAATCCAAATAGGAAACGATTATGAAGAAAATATTTTATGTAATTGCAGCGTTTTTATTTTTATCATGTGGAGATGGTGTCGATTTGCCGTCGCCTGGTGTAGAAACTGACCTGTATAAACTTCCTACAAGAGAAGAAGATAAGGAAGCATTGATGAAAGTAGCATTGAAACCGGAAAGTGAACCGATGATACATTGTGGTGCCCTGCATACACCGGAAGACTTTGAATATATAAAAGTACGTTTGAGTAGAGATCCGTGGAAAACGGGATATGCGGCTTTGGTTGACAATTATCATTCTCACTTGGACTATGTAGCTAACTCGCAGGCTGATATCCGTCGTGGTGTGTCGGGTGATGAGAACTATATGAGAGCTGCCAATGATGTAGCAGCTGCTTATCAGATGGGACTTCGGTATCATTTGGGTGATGGCAATGCCTATGCTGACCACGCTATTGAAATACTCGATAGTTGGGCAGTAACTTGTAAGCTAGTTACCGGAAATACTAATTCTGCATTGGCAGCCGGTCTCTATGGATATGAATTTGCAGTAGCCGGAGAGTTACTTCGTGACTATTGGAAAGAGAAAGATGCAAATGGTTTTGCCAGATACCAACAATGGATGCTTGATGTATTTTATGTAGCTAACCATGAATTCTTAGTTAATCATTTTGGAACCGTTCCGGGACACTATTGGGCGAATTGGGGGCTTTGTAATCTTGCGTCAATGATTGGTATTGGTATTTTGGCTGACCGTCGTGATGTTTATAACGAGGGTATCGAACATTTGCAGATAGGAGAAACGAATGGAAGGCTGACTCATGCCATTAATCATGTATTTACAGGTGATTATGCTAATTTAGCCCAATGGCAGGAGAGTGGTCGTGATATCGGACATACTATGTTGTGCCAGGGGTTGATGGGAGTTATCTGCCAATTAACCTGGAACCAGGGAGATGACTTTTTTGGATATGATGACAATCGGTATTTAAAAGGTTGCGAATATAACGGACGGTATTTGTCTGCTGGTATGGATGTGCCTTTTGAAGCTTATTATCGTACCTGGAATAATGCCTGGGGACCAACAACTGATAAAATACTGACTATTGCAGAACGTAATGGAAGTAACGGTGCCGGGGCAATTTGGGCACTTGCATATTATCATTATGCCAAGATAAAGGGAGTAGATACTGAAAAGTGCCAGTACACAAAGATGGGGATGGAGATTAGTTTTCCGGAGATAGCCGGTCTGGGTGGAACCAGTGGTGGATATGACCATTTAGGTTATGGCAATTTGATGTATGCGAGAGATTAAAGAAGGAAGAAGAATAGTCTCATATATTATGAGGCTATTCTTTCCTATTGATTGAAAATATTAGACTTTTGTAGTAATATGGTGAGAAAATACCTACTTTTGTTGGTTCTTGTATTAGCCGGGAATGCAGCATTTCCTAAGGATAAGTTAGTAACTTGGGATGCTCCTGAAGGAGCAGCTTTAAATAATGATTTTTCCGTCAAGGTGCGCCAACAGGGCGGAGAATGGAAAACTTTATCTACCTATTTGATAAAAGTGGATGAAGTGCGGGAAACAAAACATCAGGTAGAGAAAGCTTCAATGGTAACTTTTGATTTTTCCGGGACCGTAGAGGTTGCTGTAACTTATAATTGCGGACAGATGAACACGGCAAGAGTTCGTCCTTTGTCATATGACATCCCGTTTAAGATAAAGAATAATACAGTGACGTTTTCGCTAGATCATCCCAAAAATCTGTCGGTAGAGATCAATGGAGATATTTTTCATAATCTGCATTTATTTACCAATCAGCCGGAGGAAGTAGTGCCGGATAAGAATAACCCGAATGTTCTTTATTATGGTCCGGGTATTCATTCTTTTGAGAATGGGGAGTTAAAAGTCCCTTCTGGAAAAACAGTATATCTGGCCGGTGGTTCTGTATTGATGGGACGGGTAGTGATGGATAAGGTTAATAACGTAAAACTGATCGGAAGAGGTATTATCGACCATACGGTTAAAGGTGGTATTCGGATTGCTAATTCTCAAAATGTATATGTAGAGGGAATTATAGCTACACAGTGCTCAACCGGCGGTTCAGATCATGTGACTATTCGTAATGTCAAAAGTATTAGTTACTATGGATGGGGTGATGGTATGAATGTATTTGCCAGTCACAATGTTTTGTTTGATGGTGTTTTTTGCCGTAATTCGGACGATTGTACTACTGTTTATGGCACTCGTGTAGGATTTGAAGGAGGATGCAGTAATATAACTATGCAGAATTCTACGCTTTGGGCTGATGTAGCCCATCCTATTTTTATTGGTATTCATGGGAACTCGGAAAAACCGGAAACATTGGAAAATTTGAACTATATAAATATTGATATCTTGGATCATCAGGAGAAGCAGCTTGACTATCAGGGATGCATGGCTATCAATGCCGGTGATAATAACCTGATACGTAAAGTACGGTTTGAAAATATTCGTGTGGAAGATTTCCGTCAAGGACAGCTCATTAACCTGCGTATTTTCTATAATGAAAAGTATTGCACTGCACCCGGAAGAGGTATTGAAGATGTGTTATTTAAAAATATATCTTATACAGGAAAGAATACGGAACTTTCTGTTACCGAAGGGTACAATGAAGAACGGCAAGTTAAGAATATCCGTTTTGAGAATTTACAGATTAATGGTAAACTGATTTATGATAAGATGTCTGATAAACCTGCCTGGTATAAAACATCGGACATGGCTCGTATCTATGTAGGAGCTCATACAGAGGGAATCGTATTCCTGGATGGTAATTCAGAAATGGCTGATGGACACTAATATCATATGTGAATAATATAGAAAATATATCATGAGAAAATTCTTATACTTTATTTTACTGGCATTTATGGCGATACGGATAGATGCGCAGGAATATCCGAAAGTGATTTTACCGGGTGATTATCCTGATCCTTCCATCATGCGTGATGGAAAGGATTATTATATGACTCATTCGCCTTTTTATTATAAACCGGGATTTCTGATATGGCATTCTGATGATTTAATTAATTGGGAACCTGTTTGTCGAGTCATGCCGGAATACACAGGCTCTGCCATGGCACCTGATTTAATTAAGTATAAAGGTCGATATTATATTTATTATCCCACAGATGAAACGAATTGGGTGATTTGGGCGGATGACTTAAAAGGACCGTGGAGTAAGCCGGTTGATTTAAAAGTAAGCGGTATTGATCCGGGACATATTGCCGACGAAAATGGTAATCGTTATCTGTATGTGAACGAGGGCGAAGTTATTCGCCTCACAGAAGATGGTTTGGCTACTATCGGAGAGAAAGAAAAGGTGTATGACGGATGGGAGTATCCTAAAAACTGGAACACGGAATGTATGTGTCTTGAATCTCCTAAACTAAATTATAGAAATGGGTATTATTATATGACTTCCGCTCAAGGCGGAACTGCGGGTCCTGCAACAAGTCATATGGTTGTTTCTGCACGTTCTAAAAATATTAAAGGACCTTGGGAAAATTCTCCTTATAATCCTATTGTCCATACTTATAGTGAAAAAGAAAACTGGTGGTCTAAAGGGCACGGTACATTGGTGGATGATGTGAATGGGAATTGGTGGATTGTCTATCATGCGTATGCAAAGGGGTATCATACGCTGGGACGTCAAACTCTGATTGAACCGGTTGAATGGACTTCTGATGGATGGTATCGTACTAAATCTACTGCTACTTCTGTACATACCACTACTGCCAAACGGCTAAATGGCTTGAAACTATCCGATGAATTTGCTGGCTCAGAGTTAGGTTTACAATGGACTTTTTGGAAAGAATATGCTCCGAAATCGTTGACTTTCGGTCAAAAGACTCTTCATATAAAAGCTAAAGGAAACGGACCGGATAACGGTCGTCTGTTATTGACTACGGTTGAAGATAAAAACTATGAAACTCAAGTAGAAATTCATGTCGGAAAAGGAAATGTCGGCGGACTTCTTTTATATTATAATGAAAAGGCTTACACAGGAGTCGTGTCTGATGGAAAGAACTTCACTATTTATCGGAATGCAGACCAAAAGACGCAGCTTCCCAATGAAATCGGAAATCGTTTCATTGCAAGAATTCGTAATCAGGGTAATAATATAACGATTATGGTGAGTAAGGATAACAAAGATTGGCTTACTCTTGCTGAGAATGTGGATGTTTCCCAATTACATCACAATAATTACCAGGGTTTCTTTGCTTTACGTATTGCTCTGCTTTCTGCAGGAAAAGGAAGTGCCGGATTTAGACAGTTCTGTTATAAAAATGCAGTACCCCGGGAAAAAGATATGAGTGCTTACCTGATGGTCTTCCACAAAGACGAAACACATGGGCTTTATATGGCTGTCAGCCGTGATGGATATACATTTACTGCTTTGAATGAGGGCGAACCCGTAATTGCCGGAGATACAATTGCTTATCAAAGAGGGATTCGTGATCCGCATATTTATCGTGGACCGGACGGTGCCTTTTATTTAGCGATGACAGATTTGCATGTATTTGGCAAAAGAGACGGCTATCGGGAGACAGAGTGGGAACGCGACCGTAATATGTATGGTTGGGGAAATAACTATGGATTAGTCTTGATGAAATCATGGGATTTAATCAATTGGAAACGTACGAATATTCGTTTTGACAAACTAACCGCAGGATTGAATGAAATAGGTTGTGCCTGGGCACCGGAAGTGACTTATGATGACAAGAAAGGAAAGTTGATGATCTATTATACAATGCGCTTTAGGAACGAACCCAATAAACTTTATTATGTATATGTGAATGATGACTTTGATACGATTGAAAGTCTGCCGGAAATCTTATTTGAATATCCTAATGAAAGAGTGTCGGCTATTGATGGAGACATCACAAAGGTAGGAAATAAGTATCATTTGTTTTATGTGGCCCATGACGGACCTGCCGGAATAAAGCAGGCTGTTTCAGACCGGATAAACGAAGGTTATGAATATGATGCGCGTTGGTATGACTTTGAACCTAAAGCTTGTGAAGCTCCTACTGTATGGAAACGTATCGGTGAGGATAAATGGGTATTGATGTATGATGTGTATAGCGTAACTCCTCATAATTTTGGCTTTATCGAGACTTCTGATTTTGTGAATTTTAAGAATCTGGGACGTTTCAATGAAGGAGTCATGAAAACGACTAATTATACAGCACCGAAACATGGCGCTGTGATTCATTTGACTGCTGATGAAGCTGACAAACTGGAAAACTATTGGAAGCAGAATAAGAGAAAATTTGTTTCTCCTGCCTCTATACAAAAGAATCCGGTTATTCCGGGATACTATGCAGACCCGGAAGTCATGTATTCGGAGAAAACAAAGAGATATTATATTTACCCGACGTGTGATGGAATTCCTAATTGGGGAAGTACGCTTTTTAAAGCCTTCTCTTCCGATGATTTAGTTAACTGGAAAGAGGAAGGTGTTATATTGGACTTGAAAAATGTTTCCTGGGCGAAAAGGAATGCATGGGCTCCTTGTATCATCGAAAAGAAACAGGCAGATGGAAATTATAAATATTATTATTATTTTACTGCGGAAAAGCAAATAGGAGTGGCTGTAGCCGATAGTCCGACTGGTCCTTTCATCGACTCGGGCAGACCTTTGATTGGAAAGGAATTGCCCAAAGGAATGCCCAGGGGCAAAATATAGATCCTGATGTGTTTACAGACCCGGTTAGTGGTAAAACGTATCTGTACTGGGGGAATTATTATATGGCTGTATGTGAATTGAATGATGACATGGTGTCGGTTAAACCGAATACAACTCGTATCCTGATAAATAACGATACTCATTACAGTGAAGCTGCTCATGTATTTTACAGAGATGGTTATTATTATTTCACATGGTCAAAGAATGATACACGAAGTGTTGACTACGAGGTACGTTATGTACGTTCCAAATCTCCGGTAGGTCCTATTAACCCGGCTGAAAGCAAGGTCATTCTTTGTAAGAAACCGGATCAGGGTATTTATGCTACCGGGCATCATTCGGTAGTACAAGTACCGGGTAAAGATGAATGGTATGTCGTATACCATCGTTTTAAATTTCCTGATGCAGTGACGAAAGGAAGAGATGCAGGATTTCATAGAGAAGTCTGTATTGATAAATTATACTTTGATAATGAAGGCAATATAAAGCCTGTTGTACCAATGCTGTAATATATGTTTAAAATGAGACTGAAACAAGTGATATTAATGATGGGGCTTGCGGCTGTGACGACTACTTCTGTTATGGCTGAAGAACCGGATTCTGTCTATATAATGCCATTTGCCGATACACATAATATGGGACGTCTGGGTATGAAATTGAAATGGAGTACTGATGGGGTTAATTGGGAAATGCTGGGTGGTGGACGGACAGTTGTGAGAAGTGACTGGGGTTCATGGAAAACCATGATAAATCCGTGCATAGAACGTACTACTGATGGCGGGTATCTCGCCACATGGCAAATTAGTACGAGTGGACGGATCTTTGCTAAAACCCGAAGTAATAATCTTTATGAATGGAAAAGACAGCATTATTTTGAGAAAAAGGAGTCGGAAGTCAAGAATTCTCCTTCGGTCTTGAAGGTCGGGTATAAAGAGGTACAGGCTCTAATGAATCATTTTGAATACGAAGATTTTAAGAATGCAGAATATGGGGAGAGAGCCGAGCACGATGGAATACGTTTTAAAGACCTTCAACCGGTTAATATAGATATAAAAACTGATATATCACGGGCTATACCTATTTCTGATATGCTTATTGGAGCCTTTTTTGAGGATCTAAGTTATGCAGCCGATGGTGGACTTTATCCCGAACTGATACAGAACAGGGACTTTGAATATTGTGAGGGAGATTTTGCACGTGCAAAAAACTGGACACATGATTATGCATGGAGTGTTACCGATGGCGCTTCACTTGTTATCTCTAAAGAACAACCGATACATCCGAATAATAGGTTTTATGCCGTATTGGATATAAAGCGTATAGGTGGGGCTCTTATAAATTCGGGATTTGATGGTATCTGTTTGAAGAAAGGAGAGAAATATGACTTCTCATTTTTTGTTTCTTCCACTGCTATGACTCCGAAGGGAGCAATTGTCGAAATAAAGATTGTAGCTAAGAATGGAAGTATTATAGCTCAAAATAAAATCAACCTTTATGCTAAAAAATGGAGACAATATCAATGTGAACTCATAGCAACAGCAGATATTACTGATGCAAGGCTTGAAATAACGCCTTTGCAAACAGGCGTATATATGCTAGATATGATTTCTCTTTTTCCACAGAATACATTTAAAGGACGTAAGAATGGGCTTCGTCGTGATCTAGCACAAGTTATAGCCGATCTTCATCCGCGTTTTGTCCGTTTTCCGGGTGGCTGTCTTGCGCATGGTGATGGGCTAAATAATATGTATGATTGGAAGGGTTCTGTCGGTCCTCTCCATGAACGTCGCCATCTTCCCAATATTTGGCGATATCATCAGACTCGTGGATTGGGCTACTTTGAATATTTTCAGTTTTGTGAAGATATTGGGGCAGAACCTTTGCCTATAATAGCAGCAGGGGTAAGTTGCCAAAATTCAGGTTCGCTTTGTAAATCCTTACCCGAAAATAAAGATTTACCGGAGTTGTTAACTGAAGGACAACAAGGTGGAATACCAATGGATAAGATGCCTCAATACATACAAGATGTACTGGATCTGATCGAATGGGCGAATGGTAATCCTCGTCTCTCAAAATGGGCAAAAATGCGTGCGGATGCCGGACATCCTGAACCTTTTAATTTGAAGTATATTGGTCTTGGTAATGAAGATATGATAACGGAAGAATTCAAAGTCAGGTTCAAGACGATTTATGATGCGGTGAAAGAACGGTATCCTGATATTATTGTGATAGGAACATCCGGCCCTGATGTAAAAGGGAATGATTATGAAGAAGGGTGGAAGTATGCTACTGAATTGAAAGTTCCTATTGTAGATGAACACTGTTACCGTCCCACAGGATGGTTTATCTATAATCAGGATTTTTATGATCGTTATGACCGTTTAAAATCCAAGGTTTATCTTGGTGAATGGGCGGCTCGTAGTCAGGGAAAATCACAGACTAGTTTGGAAAGTGCTCTTGCCGAATCACTGCATCTTATCAATCTTGAGCGTAATGGAGATATTGTTTGCATGGCGAGTTATGCACCCTTGCTCGCAAAAGAAGGACATATCCATTGGAACCCAGATTTGATCTATTTTGATAATTCAGAGGTTCATCCCACTGCAAGTTATTATGCTCAAAAAATGTTCGGACAAAATAGTGGTGACGAATATATACCAGTTGAAGTAAATGTCGATAACCATGATCGGAAAGTTGGGCTTCGTATTGGACATTCAGTAGTTCGTGACTCACATACAGGTGATATTATTATTAAGTTAGTCAATCTGTTACCTGTTAATGTTTATGCCGATTTACATCTCCCTTCGCTTCAAGGGTATAACATGATGGCTTTAAAGAGTGTTTTGACTGGTGATATAAAGGCAAAAACGGTTGTTCCTGTGGAGGATACTTTAAAAGTGAACGAAACATTCTTTTATGAGATGCCGCAATACTCATTAACGGTGATAAGAATATCTAAAAATAAATTGTAATATGAAGAAATTACTAATAACCGGGCTGTTTTCTATCGTTATGGCTTTGGCAGTAAAGGCACAGTCCAACGAATGGCTTGATCCACAAATAAATGCTGTAAACCGTATAGCTATGCACAGCAATTATTTTGCCTATGAGAATATGGATGTTGCAAGGAAAGGGCAAAAGGAACTATCTGCCAATTACAAAACGCTGAATGGTGTTTGGAAATTCAATTGGGTGAAGGATGCGGATGCTCGTTCTTTGGATTTTTGGAAGAAAGATTTCAATGATAAAGGTTGGGATAATATGCAAGTGCCTGCGGTTTGGGAATTGAATGGATATGGTGATCCTATTTATACGGGGGTAGGGTATTCTTGGAGCCATTTTTTCAAAAATAATCCTCCCGAAGTTCCCATAGAGAATAATCATGTTGGTTCATATCGTCGTGAAATAATGGTTCCTGCCTCTTGGAAAGGCAAAGATATTATTGCTCATTTCGGCTCTGTTATCTCTAATATGTATTTATGGGTAAATGGACGTTATGTAGGTTATAGTGAAGATAGTAAGTTGGAGGCAGAATTCGATTTGACTTCCTATTTGAAACCAGGGGAGAAGAATCTGATAGCCTTTCAGATATTCCGTTGGTGTGATGGAACTTATTTAGAAGATCAGGATTATTTCCGCTTTACAGGTGTAGGGCGTGACTGCTATTTATACGCCCGTAGTAAAAAGCGTATTCAGGATATTCGCATCACTCCGGATTTGGATACTATGTATCAGGACGGAGTGTTGTCTGTGAAACTAGATATGAAGGGAAAAGGTGTGGTTGATTTGGAGTTAGTGGACGCTACCGAAAAACAAATAGCTACTGCAATAGCTAATGGTGCAGGTGGAGTATCTATGGCTGTGGAAAATCCTAATAAATGGACGGCGGAAAATCCTTATCTATACACTTTGTATGCTACGATGAGAGGTAGTGATGAAATAATTCCTGTTAAAGTAGGTTTCCGTAAGATTGAATTAAAAGGTAATCAGCTTTTTGTGAATGGTAAGCCTATTCTTTTTAAAGGTGTTAACCGTCACGAAGTAGATCCTGACGACGGATATGTGGTATCTCCTCAACGTATGGTTCAGGATATTCAGTTAATGAAGAAATTTAATATTAATGCGGTTCGCACTTGCCATTATCCTGATGACAATCTATGGTATGATCTTTGCGATCAGTATGGACTTTATGTGGTAGCTGAAACAAATATAGAGTCTCATGGTATGGGATTCAAAGAGAAAACTTTGGCTAAAAATCCATTGTTCAAGTTGGCACATATGGAACGCAATCAGCGTAATGTTCAGCGCAACTTCAATCATCCTAGTATTATTTTTTGGTCATTAGGTAATGAGTCGGGAGATGGTCCTAACTTTGAAGCTTGTTATAATTGGGTTAAGGCAGAGGATCCTAGTCGTGCATGTCAGTATGAGCAGGCATGTCAGTATAGGAAAACACGCCAGACAGGACATACTGATATTCTCTGTCCGATGTATTATGATTATAATTCTATGGAACAATACGGAAAAGCTACCGATACCACGAAACCGTTAATTTTATGTGAATATGCTCATGCTATGGGAAATTCAGAAGGCGGATTTAAAGAGTATTGGGATTTGATTCGTAAATATCCGAATCTGCAAGGTGGTTTTATTTGGGATTTTGTAGATCAGTCTGTTCGCAGGAAAGGTAAGAAGGATGTCGAGATTTATGCGTATGCTGGCGATTTTAACAGGTTTGAGACGGATCATACCAATTATTGTGATAATGGTTTGGTAGGTCCTGACCGTATTCCTAATCCTCATATGTATGAAGTTGGCTATTTTTATCAAAATATATGGACTACATTGGTAAATGTGGCTGAAGGTGAAGTGGAGATATTTAATGAGAATTTTTTTCGGGATTTATCTGCTTATTATATGGACTGGGAATTATTAGAAGATGGACAACTGGTTCGCTCGGGACGTGTGGATAATCTGAATGTTGCTCCTCAACAAACTGTTAGAATGACATTAGCATTGGGGGAGATGAATCAAAATGTCGAATGTTTATTGAATATTTCTTATAGACTAAAGAATCGTGAAGGATTATTGCCTGTTGGACATATTGTCGCATGTAATCAATTAGTATTGAATCCGTATAAGGTACAGCTTCTTAATTTAAAAAGTACTACAGTAGAAGAGATGCCCCAAATAGTAGACAATCAACAAAACTATTTGATTATAAAAGGAGAGAATTTTATTGCGGAATTTAATAGGAAAAGTGGCTATTTAAGTAAATATGATGTGAATAGATTAGAATTAATAAAGAAAGGTTCTGCCCTAGTCCCTAATTTTTGGCGTGCTCCTACTGATAATGATTTTGGAGCCAAATTGCAACAAAAATATGCTGCCTGGAAAAATCCGGGACTGAAATTACTTTCTATGAACTGTAAACAGGATAATAATCTAACGGTTATTAGTACTGAATATGATATGAGGTCTGTGTCTGCAAAATTATATCTTACTTACATGATTAATAATGAAGGAGCAATAAAAGTGACGCAAAAGATGGTAGCAGATAAAGAAGCTAAAGTGGCTCCGATGTTTCGTTTTGGTATGCAGATACAAATGCCGAAGAACTTTGATACAGTGGAATATTATGGGCGTGGTCCTACAGAGAATTATAGTGATCGCAATCATAATACCTTCCTTGGTATTTATCGTCAGAGTGTGGATGAACAGTTTTATCCGTATATACGTCCACAGGAAACAGGAACAAAGACAGATATTCGCTGGTGGAAACTATTAAATAAAGCAGGTAATGGTTTGGAAGTCTTTTCGGAAGTTCCTTTCTCTGCATCAGCTTTGCATTATACAATCGAATCTTTGGATGAAGGTTACGAAAAACAACAGGGACATTCACCGGAAGTGGAGAAGGCGGAACTTACTAATTTGTGTATTGATAAAGCACAAATGGGGTTAGGATGCATTGATAGTTGGAGTGCATTGCCATTACCACAATATCGTTTACCTTATGGTGATTATGAATTTACTTTTGTTATTTCTCCAGTAAAGCATAATGTTAGCATTGAGTAAGGATTATATTAGATAAAATTGAAAAATTGAGAGCAAATTCTTCTGAATATTCTATATCCAAGGAATTTGCTCTCATCTTTTATAACTTCATTTGCCGTTCTTTCTCATCATCCACCACAGCCATCATTCCTTCTACTTGTGCAAGAGCCAGCATACGTCCGTGAAAAGAATATCCCGGGTTGTAACCTTTATCTTCATCTCCCAGCATCATTCGTCCGTGGTCTACACGCATCGGTAATCCCGGATTCTCATTTTCGAAGATACGGATAAGGTCAATCAGATGTCCTCTTCCCGTAAGATGGGAGCTTTCAATGAAGTTTCCACCTTGCATGGCAGCTGTGCTGCGCAGATGTACGAAATGAGTTCTTTTCGCAAATTTCTTAGCCAACTCACGTGTATCGTTATGCTCGCCTGCACTCAAAGAGCCTGCACAGAAAGTCAATCCATTATGAGGATTATTTACGGCATTCAGGAACCATTCAATATCATTTTCATTGGTAACGATACGTGGTAAACCTAATACCGGGAATGGAGGGTCATCCGGATGTACGCACATATTAACTCCATATTCTTCGCATACAGGCATGATTGCAGATAAGAAATAACGCATATTTTCACGCAAAGCATCCCGGTCTATATCTTTGTACAAAGCAAGTAACCGCTTGAAGATGGAAACCGGATTTTTATCTCCTTCTTTGATATTGCCATTAACAAAACCTTGAGTCTTGACAATGATCGTATCAATCAAAGCGTCTTTTTCTGCTTCTGTGATAACCTTATCCAACTCGGCAACTTTCTGAAGTTCTTCTTCAGTGTAATCTTTTTCAGCTCCTTCACGTTCCAAGATTCGGATATCGAAATAAGCAAAGCGGATATGGTCGTAATACAGAGAACTGGTACCATCCGGCCAAGGGTGTTGCAAGTCTGTACGTATCCAGTCAATAACGGGCATGAAGTTGTAACATACTGTCTTTATACCGCATTTACCTAAATTGGCAAGGCTTATTTTGTAGTTTTCAATTAACTGTTCACGTTCCGCTCCTGCGTATTTGATTGCTTCACATACAGGAAGACTTTCCACTACCGACCAACGTAAACCATAAGATTCGATATATGATTTCAAATCGTTAATAGCTTCCATTGTCCATATTTCACCGTTCGGTACATCATGCAGGGCAGTGACAATTCCTTCTACCCCTATTTGTCGGAGCATCGGCAAGGTTATCTTATCCTTTTTGCCAAACCATCTCCAAGTCTTTTCCATCATAGTCTTTCTCTTTATAACAGGCTATTATTTATTGCTTAAACTCCGCTGAATGCACTGAAACCACCATCAATAGATAGCATTGCTCCGGTTACGAAGCTAGCGGCTTCACTACACAGGAAATGCACTGCACCATTCAATTCTTTAATGTCACCGAAACGTTTCATTGGAGTTTTTGCCAATACTTTCTTGCTTCTATCTGTCAGTGAACCATCTGGGTTGATAAGCACACGACGATTTTGATCGCCGATGAAGAAACCCGGTGCAATAGCATTTACACGGATACCATCACCGTATTTAAGTGCCATTTCGCTTGCCAGCCATTGAGTGAAATTGGCTACGGCAGTTTTTGCAGCCGAATATCCCGGTACACGGGTGATAGCACTGTATGCTGCCATTGAGGATACATTAATGATACATCCTTTGCCTTGTTTTGCCATTACTTTACCGAATATCATAGACGGATAGACTGTCCCATTCATATTCAGATTAGTCACTTTTTCCCAGCAAGAGATATCCATATCATAGAAGTGCTGATCTGGGTCAAGAGTAGCTCCCGGCATATTGCCACCGGCAATGTTCAATAGAATATCGATCTGTCCCCATTTGGCTACGACTTCTTCGGCTACTTTCTCCAGGCTGGCGATGTCAAGTACATTACCGATGATACCGATTACATCGTCACCGTATTGCTTAAGTTCAGTCACGCGGTTGTCCAGTTGTTCCTGACGAATGTCAATAGCTACTACTTTTGCTCCCTGCTGTACAAAGTGTTGGGCAATATTTCCGCCCAGTACACCACCTGCTCCGGTAATAACAGCAACTTTACCGGCAATACTAAATAATTCGTTCATGGTTTCTATCAAATGTTTTTATGAATGGATGCAAAAATAGCGGGTTTTTATACATGCTATGATGCGTATTTTTGCAAGATATTTACCTATCTTTGCAAAAGTAGTTTAGAAAGGAGATTTATGAGGAAGATAATGAATGAGAAGTTGACTATTACGACTTCTAATCCCGTCCGTGCCCGCTTTTATGAATATCCACGTTTCACGTATCCGTGGCATTTTCATAGTGAGTATGAAATTATTTATGTGGAGAAGGGAGAGGGGGATTGTCTGGTGGGTGACAGCATTATCTCCTATTCAAAAGGTGATTTGATTCTTTTCGGTTCCGAACTGCCTCATAGTATGCAAAGTCCACCGGACGACGGGGAAGAATCTGATAATGAAGAAAAATCCGAACTGAAAGTAAGAGGAGTCAATATTCAGTTTGAGAAAGATTTTATGCATTATTCTATTTCTCAATACTCCCAGTTTATTCCTATCAGGAATTTATTGGAGGATGCTTGCAGAGGAATTAAATTCACAATTACCCGTTCGGGGAAAATCATTAAGTTATTGGAACAAATTCCTTCTGCCAAAGGAGCGGATCAAATCATCCTGTTGCTTTCACTTCTACAGATGATGGCTACCAGCAATCATAAGAAATATCTGACTACTTCTCATTATACTCCGTCCCCTTCGATTATGCGTAATGAAAGAATGGAAAAGGTGATTGCCTATTTGAATAAACATTATACCGAGTCTATCGGTCTGGATGAAATTGCTTCTTATACAGCGATGAACCCTGCCGCTTTCTGCCGATACTTTAAAGAAAACACAGGAAAGACATTTAAAGAGTATGTACTTGATATGCGTATCGGATATGCTTGTAAACTATTGAATAGTAGTATGATGAATATATCTCAAATTAGTGCTACTTGCGGATTTGAATCACCTGTACATTTTAACCGCATCTTTAAAAGGGTGACAGGAATGACACCGACTTTATATAGAGAGCAGATGGAATAATATCAAAGTTCAGATGATATTTTTCTTATAAATTCTTCGGGAGTTACAATCTCTATTTGGTCATTGTTGGTATAGAAGTCTTTTTTATTCAGAGTTATTAGGTATTCACATTGTTCGGCTATTGCATTTTGATATTGATAACTATCTTCTATATCTGTAAAATTAGCATCCCATATGCCTTTGTTTAATTCTTCATTTGAAATGTCGCAAATATCCGACATTAATAATATGTTATTAAGTATATTACGTAGCTTATCTAAACGTTGCTCTTTGGATAAAGAATTTGTTTTCTTTAAGTATGCCTCCACAAGATATGTAATTGTATATGAAAGAACCTTGAGAAATATAGCAGTCGACAACTCTAGTTTTATATAGATTGTATATGCGGGAGATTTCAGCGGAATGTGAACGGTTGGTTATGGATTCCATTAATATATTGGTATCTAAAAAGACTCTCATTCTAGGTTATATTTTTCTTTTAAAATATTATCTCTCATCTCTTCCCAAGGAATTTCAGAATCAATACTTCCTATTAAGGATTGGCTATCGAACAATTCTCTCCTTTTCTTTCTGGAAAGATTAATCTGTCCCCCTTTTTCTTTTTGAAGCTGCATATACTGTTTTAGTACATCAACATTTTCTTCTTCTCTGATGGACTTAATAATTTTACGTCTTATATTTTTGATATATGACTGGGAATAATATTCACCTATGGGTTCTTCTACTTTCATATCTTGTTCTGCTTACAATCTAAACAAAGATACTATTAAATAATAGAACTAAAAATAATATTTTATTTTTTATCGTATATTTGATATTGAGTATAATATCTTTCTCGTTCGTATATAATAGGAAAGATGAATAAACATGAACGTAAATAGAAGAATGAAGAAAAGAATTTTGCTTTTGTTGTTGGTGATACCGGCATTGGTAAAAGCGCAAGATGTGATGACAGAAACCCGCCAGGAACTGATGTCTCCTGATGGAGCTTACCGCTTTACCTTCTATCAGCGTGCGGTGGGAGAGGATAATGCACAAATGTATTATATCTTGACTTATAAGAACCGTCCGGTGATTGAAGAAAGTAAATTAGGAGTTCTGATTGAGAATCAACTGTTTGAGTCGGCGTTGGGCGTTCCGAACGATACTTGTCATTTTTGGTGTGAAAATCTGAAATTGACAGGGACTGAACAACGAAAGGCGGATGCAACATGGAAGCCTGTATATGGCGAACGTGCGGAAGTACGTGACTGCTACAATGAGATGACTTTGAAATTCAAGAAGGGAGAAGGGGATGGCAACCGAGACGGTGGCTATGATAAGCGTAAGAATTACTTTATGAACATTATCGTTCGTGCCTATAATGAAGGAGTTGCTTTCCGCTATCATTTTCCGGAAACGACAAACGGACTTTTCTTGCATATCATCGGTGAGCAGACCAGCTTCACAATGCCTGAAGGAACGATGGCATATTACGAGCGTTGGGCACAAGGACCTTGCGTACTTCGTCCGTTGGAAGGATGGGGCAAAGAGGAGAGTGAGCGTCCTTTGACTTTGAAACTGCCTGACGGATTATCCGTAGCCCTGTTGGAAGCAGAAATGGTGGATTATGCCCGTGGTAAATTCCGTTTATCGGCAGATAAACCTTCCACTTTGGAGACAAGTTTGTATAGTAGCGTCGATATTATTTCTCCTTACAGTACTCCGTGGCGTGTAATCATGGTTGGCGAACGTCCGGTCGATTTAATTAATAATAATGATATTGTCTTGAATCTGAATCCGGCTTGCAAACTGGCTGATACTTCTTGGATTAGACCGGGAAAAGTATTCCGTTCGGGAGACCTGAAACAGGAAAGAGTAAAAGCTGCCATCGACTTTGCAGCAGAGCGGGGCATTCAGTATGTGCATATGGATGCCGGCTGGTACGGACCGGAAATGAAAATGAGTTCGGATGCTACTACTGTTTCTCCTGATAAAGACCTTGATATACCTGCTTTATGTAAATATGCCGGATCGAAAGGAATCGGACTTATGGTGTATGTCAATCAGCGTGCATTAGTGCAGCAGTTGGATACCCTGTTGCCTTTGTATAAGAAATGGGGATTGAAAGGTATCAAGTTCGGTTTTGTACAGATTGGTAATCAGCGTTGGAGTACTTGGCTGCATGATGCAGTCCGTAAATGTGGAGAATACGGTCTGATGGTAGATATTCATGACGAATATCGTCCGACAGGATTCAGTCGTACTTATCCTAACCTGATGACGCAGGAGGGTATTCGTGGTAATGAAGAAATGCCGGATGCCACACACAATACGACTCTTCCTTTCACCCGCTATCTGGCAGGTGCAGGAGATTATACGCTTTGTTATTTCAATAACCGGGTGAAGAATACGAAAGCACATCAGTTGGCTATGGCAGCAGTGTATTACAGTCCTTTGCAATTTATGTTTTGGTATGACAGACCGGAATTCTACCAAGGAGAAGAAGAACTGGAATTTTGGAAAGCCATTCCGAGTGTATGGGATGACAGCCGTGCGTTAGATGGAGAAATTGGTGAATATATCGTTCAGGCACGTCGTTCGGGGAATGACTGGTTTGTAGGAGCAATGACAAATACGGAAGCCCGCACAATTACATTGACTACGGATTTTCTGGAACCGGGAAAGAAGTATATGCTTCACTTGTACGAAGATGATGACAAGCTGAATACACGAACGAAAGTACGTACTACTCATAAGAAGATAAAAGCCGGAGATAAGCTTGTTTTGAAGCTAAAAGCAAGTGGCGGAGCTGCATTGCATTTCACTCCACTGGAAAAATAAATTAGTTGTTTATAGATAAATGCAACTATAATAAATGCAATTATAAGAAGCATTATGAAGAAATATTTTCTTGTTGTTTTGTTATCTCTATTCATGCAGACTACCCGAGTTGCAGCAGCTCCCTGGCAGTGGTCCGTAGAAATAAAAGAGCTGATTTCAGAAGAGACAAACGCCCATCCTTCTGCCTATCTATGGATACCGGAAAACTGCAAACAAGTCCGTGCCGTCATCATTGGGCAACATAATATGACCGAAGAGACAATTTTCGAGCATCCTGAATTTCGGAAGAATATGGGTAAACTGGGAATTGCAGAGATATGGATCACTCCCGGAATAGACCAACGCTGGGATGTGACAAAAGGTACCCAGCAAATCTTTGAAACAATGATGAAGAACTTGTCTGAAGTAAGCGGATATACAGAACTGGAGTTTGCCCCGGTCATCCCCATCGGACACTCGGCAATGGCTACTTATCCGTGGAACTTTGCCGCCTGGAATCCCGAACGTACATTGGCTGTACTCTCTATTCACGGTGATTCTCCCAGAACTCATTTGACAGGTTACGGGCGTGCGAATTTGGATTGGGGAACCCGTACGATTGAAGGTATCCCTTCATTAATGGTAATGGGAGAGGACGAATGGTGGGAAGACCGGTTGATAACCTCTTTCGATTATCGTCGTGAATATCCGAATGCTCCCCTTTCATTTCTTGCTGATGCAGGACATGGACATTTTGACATATCCGATGAATTGATTGATTATCTTTCTCTTTTTCTGAAAAAGGCAGTGGAATACCGGTTGCCGAAACATTCGTCATCGGATATTCCGGTTCAGTTAATTCCGGTAGAAGCAAAGAATGGCTGGCTGGCAGACCGTTGGCGAAAGAATGAAAAGCCTACAGCCGAAGCCGCTTCCTATGATAAGTATGAAGGAGACAAGCACCATGCATTTTGGTATTTTGATAAGGAAATGGCAGATGCCACAGAAAAATATTACGCTAATGAGCGTGGAAAGACAGAACAGTATGTCGGCTTTGAGCAAAAAGGAAAACTGATAACTTTCAATCCGAAATCCCATGTACGTATGTCTCCTTCTTTTCAACCCGAAGCGGACGGAGTCACTTTCTACTTGAAAGCAGTGTACACCGATACGTTAAGGAACGAATATTCAAAAGAACACAGTACACGTCCCATTCGAATGTCGAGAATTTGCGGTCCGGTGGAAGTGGTGAATGATACAACTTTTACTGTTCGTTTCTATCGGATGGGATTGGATAATCCAAAACGTACAGGAGGCATCTGTCTGATGGCTTCCGTAAAACAGGATCATAAATACCGGAGTGCCGTTCAGCAGGTAGAGATTCGTATTCCTTACCGGAATAAGGAAGGGATACCCCAACGTATAATTTTCCCGAAACTATCCGATGTAAAGGCTTCAGTGAAGGAAATAAGTTTAAAAGGAACTGCTGACTCCGGCCTTCCGGTTTACTATTATGTAAAAGAAGGGCCGGCAGAGATAAAGAGGGATAAACTGGTATTGACTAAAATTCCCCCGCGTGCAAAATTTCCGGTAAAGGTGACAGTGGTAGCCTGGCAATATGGGCGTAGCGGAGAACCTAAAGTGCAGACTGCTGAAGCAGTAGAGCAGAGCTTTTATATTACCGCCCGTTAGTTTGACAAAGAGATTGTTCAAGGAATCAGAGTACTAATTCCTTGAACAATCTTTCCAAAGTCTTATCTAAATCAGTAGAAAGTCCCGGATGTGGGCGAGATACTTGTATGCAGGAACTTTTTACTGCAGTCAGCCAACGAAATCTGTCAGGAATATCCATATTGGCTATGGCTCCTCCTTCTTTATTTCCCATGCATATCTTGTCAAAGACCTGTAACCCTTCTTTCAGGCAATTCATATCCAGTTCGGAAGAAAATAGTTTTAGTTTGTTCTCATCTATCGTATAGAGGGATTTCAGGTATTTGGCTTGTTTGGAAAACAACACAATCCCCATATTGATAAACTCCTCCCGTTCTACTTTAGGAACGAAACGGATGACTGCGTATTCATATAAGTGCCTTTCTTGCATTTTGCGCTTCATTTACAAATGTTTCGGAATGCTTCATCCTTTCTTCTAAGAATCGAATATAAATGTCTCTCAAATTCTGTGGAGTTTCTGTGCCCTCTGTCCAGTTCAACCAGTCGTCGGGAATAGCATTGACTATCTCACGGATTTTATCCGAAGTCAATATCTGTCTGAATTCGATATCTACCTCTTCCAGTTTATCGGCAAACGGTAATAATACATGGTCTTTTATCTGTACAAAAGGAACCAGTGCCTGTTTTTGCCAGTTAGTCCAGGAATGGTGGAAATAAAGGGACGCCCCATGATCTATCAACCATAGTTCTTTGTGCCATATCAACATATTGGTGTTTTTAATGGTACGGTCTACGTTAGTCAGCAAGGCATCCAGCCATACTACTTGCGAAGCGGTTTTTCCATCTACTTGATGTACTATCGGATCAAAAGTCAGTGAACCGGAAAGGAAATGCAATCCCATATTCAGTCCGCGACTCCATTGAAGTAAATCCTGTATCTCTTCGTCTGCTTCCGTTCGTCCGAAGGCCTCGTCCAGATTCAGAAAAACTATTTCGGGGACTCTGAAACCTAGTGCACGGGCTATCTCCCCACCAATCAGTTCGGCAATCAGTGCTTTTGTTCCGTGTCCTGCCCCTCTGAATTAGACTACATATTTAAATTCATCGTCAGCTTCGGCTAAAGCAGGCAATGAGCCTCCCTCACGCAGAGGAAGAATATATCTTGTAACATTTGCCGTACGTAAATCCATGTAGCTCCTTTCTTTGATTTGGGGAATAAAGATAGGATGTTTCAGATGAATTTTATAAGAAAGTGGGCTTTAAATTAAAGAATTGTAGCTTAATTAAATATTTTTGTGGCTTTGAGTGTTTAAGGCACCTTGTTCGTATCTTATAGATAAAAGATAGAAATAATATGAATAAGAAAGTTTTAGTTACGGTAATCTTGTTTGGTTCATTGACAGTATCGGGTATAATGTCAGCTCAATCTGTATATCCCGGACAACATCAGGGAAAGTTGAAAAAGGAAACAGTGGCTCCCCTTCAGGCGGAAAGTTTTGATTTGAAAGATGTTCGCCTGTTGCCAAGTCGTTTCCGTGATAATATGCTTCGGGATTCTGCTTGGATGACGTCAATAGATGTGAATCGTCTGCTACATAGCTTCCGTACCAATGCCGGTGTATTTGCCGGACGTGAGGGCGGATATATGACAGTGAAGAAACTGGGTGGTTGGGAATCCTTGGACTGTGAGCTTCGCGGACATACTACCGGACACATGCTCTCGGCACTTGGTTTGATGTACGCAGCTACCGGCAGTGAGATATTCAAACTGAAAGGCGATAGCTTGATTAACGGATTGGAAGAAGTGCAGAATGCACTGAAAAACGGATATTTGAGTGCCTGGCCCGAGGAACTGATAAACCGGAATATTCAGGGAAAAGGTGTATGGGCTCCCTGGTATACTCTGCACAAACTTTTCTCCGGGCTGATAGATCAATATCTGTATGCGGATAATAAGAAAGCATTGACTATCGTCACCCGAATGGGGGATTGGGCATACAATAAATTGAAACCCCTTAGTGAAGAAACACGTAAGCTTATGATCCGCAATGAATTTGGTGGTATCAATGAGTCATTCTATAATTTATACTCAATAACGGGAGATGAACGTTATCGTTGGCTGGCGGAATATTTCTACCACAATGACGTAATCGACCCATTGAAAGAACTTCGTGATGACTTGGGAACGAAGCATACCAATACTTTCATCCCGAAAGTGATAGCCGAAGCCCGCAACTACGAGTTAACCCGCAACGAGACAAGCAGGAAACTATCGGAATTCTTCTGGCACACCATGATTGACCATCATACTTTTGCTCCGGGATGTAGCAGTGACAAAGAACACTACTTTGATCCGAGGAAGTTATCCCAACATCTGACCGGCTATACCGGAGAAACTTGTTGTACCTATAATATGCTCAAACTTAGCCGCCATCTTTTCTGCTGGACGGGCGATTCATCTATTGCGGATTATTACGAAAGGGCATTGTATAATCACATCTTGGGACAACAAGACCCTGAAACAGGTATGGTAGCTTATTTTCTGCCTTTGCTTTCCGGGTCTCATAAACTGTATAGCACAAAAGAGAACTCTTTTTGGTGTTGTGTCGGTAGCGGATTTGAGAATCATGCAAAGTTTGGAGAAGCCATCTACTACCATAACAATCAGGGAATATATGTAAATCTATTTATCCCTTCACAGGTAACCTGGAAAGAAAAAGGACTGACAATCCGTCAGGAAACGGAATTCCCACAGGAAGAAACAACACGTTTTACTCTTCAGGCAGAAAATCCTGTCCGCACGACTATTTATCTGCGCTATCCTTCGTGGAGCAAGGATGTAAAAGTTTCGGTGAATGGTAAGAAAATATCTGTAAAACAGAAATCTGGTTCTTATATTGCCATTACCCGTGAATGGAAAGATGGCGATCAAATCTCGGCTACTTATCCGATGCAAATCAAACTGGAAACTACTCCGGATAACCCGGATAAGGCAGCCCTGTTATATGGCCCGTTGGTATTGGCGGGAGAACGGGGAACTGAAGGTATGCAAGCCCCTGCTCCTTTCTCAAATCCTGCTCTTTATAATGATTATTATACCTGTAATTTTCATGTCCCAGCACATTTGCGTACCTCTTTGAAACTAGATAAGAAACACCCTGAACGTGCTTTGCAACGTGTAGGAAGTGATTTGAAGTTTACGACAGAACAAGGAGATGTGATTCGTCCGCTATACGATTTGCATCGCCAGCGCTATGTCGTATATTGGGATTTACAATCAGAAGAATAGATAGTAAACAACGAAATGAATAATCGTTTATTAATTGCCGCTTTTGTAAGTATCTGCTTTTTGTCCGGTTCTTGCAAAATATCATCCGGTCAGGGAAGTCGGTATGACTTCTCTTCTTTGGATTCTGTTATCCAAGGATGGGTAGACAAGGGATATTACCCCGGAGCATCCATTTGTGTAGTGAAGAATGATACCGTCATTTTTCAGAAGAACTATCGGGATTATACACCCGATACAAAAGTATATGTCGCTTCTGCCGGAAAATGGGTAGCGGCTGCTGTCATAGGCGCGGTGGTAGACCGTACTGATTTGGGATGGGATGATCCGGTAGAAAAATGGTTGCCGGAATTTAAAGACGATGCTAAAGGTAAGATTCTTCTCCGGCAATTATTATCCCATACATCAGGAGTACGTCCATATCTTCCCGAGCCCCGTGTAGATAACTATAATCATTTGGATTCGGCAGTCACTGAAATTCTCCCTTTGGATACAGTCTTTACTCCCGGCACTCGTTTTGAATATGGTGGACTTGCCATGCAAATTGCCGGAAGAATGGCAGAAGTGGCGATGGGAGAGGAGTTTGAGACTCTTTTTCAAGAACTGCTGGCGCAACCTTTGGAAATGAAAAACTCTCATTTTACCCCAATCAACACGGACGGCGGACATGCACCCATGTTAGGGGGCGGACTGTGTACTACAATGAATGATTATCTTCACTTCCTGTCCATGATTTATCACGATGGAATGTATAATGGCAAGCAAATTATATCAGCAGAAACTGTGAAAGAAATGCAGGCCGACCAAGTGAAAGGCGCCATAATCCCTTCGAATAACTCGGATAATTATGTAGCGAAAGGACTGGGACAATCCCACAATGGAATCTACGGATTAGGAGAATGGCGTGAATTAATAGATAAAAAGACAGGTGAAGCTTATCAGATTAGTTCACCGGGATGGGCCGGTGCTTATCCGTGGATAAATAAACACGATAAAGTTTACGGATTCTTCATCTCCCATGTAGCAGGTTCTTCTGCTAAAGAAGACGGTTTTTCTTCTTTCTTTGGCAGCCCTGTCATTTCACGGACCGTTTCAGAAATACTGAAAGGTAAGCCATTGGTTGTCAAACAAGGACGTATCAATGTAGGAAACGGCTCTCTATACTATGAGGAAGCCGGTCAGGGTGAACCGATCATCTTTGTACACGGTCATTCGCTTGACCATCGTATGTGGGATGAGCAATTTTTAGTGTTTGCGAAAAAGTATCATGTCATTCGCTATGATTTAAGAGGATACGGCATTTCTTCTTCCCAAACAGAAGATTATCAATTTATGCATGTTGAAGATCTGGTTACTTTGATGGACTCTTTGCACATCAAGAAAGCGCATATCGTCGGACTTTCTTTGGGGGGATTTATCACTGCTGATATGTTGGCGTATTTCCCAGACCGGATGTTATCGGCTTTTTTAGCCAGTGGAAACATCCGAAAGTCCAAAGGTCCTAGTGAACCGATGACTAAAGAGGAAGCAAAGGTACGTGATGACGAAATAGCTGCCCTGAAAAAGAAAGGAGTGGAAGTGATGAAGAAAGAGTGGTTTGAAGGATTAATGAAATCCGGTGGTAGCCAGCGTGAACGGATGCGTGTGCCTTTGTGGCAGATGATTGACGAATGGGATGCGTGGCAACCGCTACACAAAGAAGTACGGGTAGTAGCAGGGCTGGATGCTATTGAAGAATTGAAGAAGAGTCACCCTGCTGTACCTGCCTTAATTGTAGAAGGTCATTCTTCTGATAACAAATTTTCAAAAAATCCTCCCATATTGGAATATCTACCTAATGGAAAGCTGAAAATCATAGAGGATTGCGGGCACATGATGAATATGGAGCGACCGGAGGAATTCAATGCAGCTTTAGAAGAATTTTTAATCAATATTGAACAGTAAAATGAAAAAGCAATAAATATCATGAAACAAATAGTTCTATGCCTGATCGGAATATTATTAGCATCGTTTGTATCTGCACAAAAGATAAATCATCCTTCACTTTTGTATACCCCTCAACGCATTCAGCAGGTAAAACAACGTATGCAGAATGAACCGAAATTGCGGGAAGCCTGGGAGGATATTCAGAAAACCGCCGATGAAGCCTTACAAAAGAAAGATTTCAATCGGTTGGATTATTTGTCGTTGGCCTATTTGATGACGGATAATAAAGAGTATGCAAATATAATCAAAGAGATTCTTTTGAAAGCTGTGGAAGCCGAATCCTGGGGAGATATGGAAATGATGGCACGTATTCCAGTCTGGCGTTCGCAACTGGGCATGGCACATAAGAGCTTCCTTTCTGCCATAGGATATGATGCGGCTTATAACATAATGTCTTCTTCGGAAAGAAAAAAGATTGCCGAAGGCTTGAAACGATTGGCTGTAGAGCCTGCCTTGGGCGACTGGCTGTTGGAACCTGCCCGAATCCATTCTTTGAACTCTATGGGACACAACTGGTGGACTTCCTGCGTATGCCAGGGTGGAATATTAGCATTAAGCCTACAGAATGAACTTCCCGAAGTAAAAGATTGGGTGGAGCAACTTCATGAATCACTACCCGAATGGTTTGACTTTGCAGGCGATGCCTTGCAGCAGAAAGCAAAGAGCTTTGATGAGGCCGGAGGAATGTATGAAAGTCTCAATTATGCAAATTTTGGTATTCAGGAAGCTCTTTTGTTTCGGATCGCCTGGATAAACACTCATCCGGGACAAAATCCCGGTGATATACCCCAATTAGCAAAACTTCCGAACTACTTTTCTCAAGTATGCTATCCCCGTACAGGTGTGCTGCATAGTTTGAATTTTGGTGATAGTCATAAGAACGTATCAGCAGAATCCAGTATGATGTTATTGTATGCATTGGGACTGAAAGACCCGACTATTCTGTGGTATATAGCCCAAGTAGAGCAAGGACAGCATCGTGATGGATTTTTCCTGAATCGTCCGATGGGCTTTCTCTATACCCCTGATTTGAGTAAAGCTCCCATAACTCCCGATTTGAAAACCTCACAGCTATTCTCGGATTTCGGTTGGGCCACCATGCGTACTTCTTGGGAGAAGGATGCTACGATGCTTGCTGTGAAAAGCGGTCATACGTGGAATCATTCCCATGCGGATGCCAACTCCTTTATTGTTTTTCATAAAGGCGTTGATATTATCAAGGATGGAGGAAACTGCTGGTATCCCAATCCTGCCTATCGCAACTATTTTTTTCAAAGCCAGGCACATAATGTAGTCCTGTTCAACGGGGAGGGACAACCTCGTGAACAACAGTATAGCGGCTCTACTTTGCGAGGAAATCTTTATCATCTCTTGGATGCGGGCAATGTGAAATATGTTTTGGCCAATGGAACAGGTCCTGTCTCTAATAATTTCAGCCGTAACTTCCGTCATTTCCTGTGGATGGATAATGTGATTTATATGATCGATGATTTGAAGACACATAAGGTAGGACAGTTCGAATGGTTATGGCATACCAATGGAACTTATAAGAAATCGGGCATTGACGTGAATGTGACAAACGGAAATTCTTCAGTAGTCATCCGTCCTTTATATCCCCGCATGCTGGCTAAGTCCGATTTTGTGCACGACTATCCCGAAGATTTATATTGGGAAGAAATAGAAGCTCCTACGGAAGATTTGAAAGGAACCGAAAAATATTATTCATTCCATTTACCAGCCGAGGTGAACCGTGTGAAAGGACTGACAGCTATTATTCTGAAAGACGCTCCCGATGAAAAAGACCTGCCTCAAATGGAAAGACGTGAAGGGCAGGACTGGATAGGGCTTCGTATCCGTCATAAAGGTAAAATTACCGATTTATATATCAACCAACTGGCGGACGGAAGATTAATGCACAGTAATTCATGGATTATGCCCGACGGCTGGATGACAGATGCTTATATGTTTGCAGTTTCTTACCCAGAAGGTACTGAAGCAAAGAACGCTAAGGACTTCTTTATTGCTTATGGAAGTGCATTGAGACGGGGTAATGAAACTTACTTTTCATCATTGGCTAAGCTGTTCGTTATTCAGAAAGCAGAAGATAAGAAACTTGATCTTTGGATAAACGGACAGCCGAAGATAAATACCACCTTTAGAAGCACAAAGAAGCCTGTGTCTGTAGAAGTGAATGATAAGAAAATCCCGGTAGTTTATCAGAAATCGCAGGTGAAGGTGAAATTATAAATTCTACAATATCGTTCTTGTATATATGCTGTTATCTTTTTCTAAGGTAGTAAATTCTTTATTTTTGTTACTCAAATATTTTTCAAATAACATTGAGTAAATAATTTAATCCCTTCGTATTTGTCTATGTGCATATAGAGAATACGAAGGGATGACTTTTTTAATTATAAGTACTTCCTTTTGGAGATTTTTATGTATGTTTGTCACATGTTTAATATGAAAGGAAGCAGTTGTAAGTGAAAGACACGATTAAATATCTGATTCTTATATTAATATATTTGGCTTGTGGTGTGGAACTACAAGCTAAAGACTATATATTCCGTAATATTGTCATGTCTGACGGGCTGTCAGGACTGTTGGTCAATGCTATTTATAAAGATTCGGAGGGTTTTGTCTGGTTAGGAACGGATAACTGTCTCGACCGTTTCGATGGAGTAAAAGTACGCCATTTTGAATTCCGAGGCATTGAATCAGGAAGAAAGAAACGGGTAAACAGCGTTACAGAAACAGCCAACAAACAACTGTGGGTGGGAAATGGAATCGGACTTTGGCGATTGAACCGTACAAACAGTCAATTGGAAAGAATTGTCCCCGAAAAGATTGATTTTGCCGTAAATACTTTGTTGGCTAATGAAGATATTCTTTATATCGGCACAGAGAAAGGCTTATTCATTCATAAAGACGGTCAATTACTGCAGGTTTTGACAGACCGGAATATGCTTGCCGCCTGTAACAGAATCATGGATATTTGTCTGAATGAAGATAAAACCGTATTATGGCTGGCTACGGTGCAGGGGCTGTACTCTTATTCACTGAAAGACGGAAAGATTGATTCCTGGCATTTTCAGGAGAATGTGCCCGAAGCTGATTATTTTCGTTGCCTGACCCGTATCGGAGAAACTCTTTACCTGGGCACAATGAGCCAAGGTGTAGTGCGTTTCGATATAAAAAAGGAGATATTCTCTCATACGGTATCTTTAGGCTGCGATGTCATTTCTGACATATCCAGCGATGGGAAAGAGACTGTGTATATAGCTACTGACGGTAATGGCGTCCATTTCCTTTCACACAAAGACCAACAAGTGACACGTCGTTTCTACCATGATGTAAATGATAAGGAAGGAATTCGCAGTAATTCTATTTATTCCTTACTTGTAGATGATAGAGGTGCTGTCTGGGTGGGGCATTTTCAGGCAGGGCTGGATTATTCACTCTATCAGAACGGCCTTTTCCGCACGTATGACTATCCACCTTTGTTCAATTCGGCAAATCTTTCCATTCGTTCTTTCGTAAACAGAGGGCAAGAGAAAGTCATCGGTTCACGTGACGGTTTGTTTTATATAAACGAAGCTACCGGAGTAGTGAAAAGTTTTGTAAAGCCCGTTTTAACTTCAGATCTGATACTGACAATCTGCTTCTATCAAGGAGAATATTATATCGGTACGTATGGTGGCGGTATGATGGTACTGAATCCGGGAACATTATCTCTGAAATATTTTGCACAGGGCGATACGGAGCTTTTTCAAAAAGGACATATATTTTGTGTGAAACCGGATGCAAAAGGAAATCTTTGGATAGGGACCTCACAAGGACTCTTCTGTTATAACGGACAGACCAAACAGATCAAACATTTTACCAGTGCTAACTCCCAACTGCCGGAGGGCAATGTGTATGAAGTAAGTTTTGATTCTACGGGCAAAGGATGGATTGCTACTGAAACCGGTATGTGTATTTATGATCCGGCTTCTCAAAGTTTACGCTCTAATGTGTTTCCGGAGGGATTCGTCCATCGGGATAAAGTGCGTACTATCTACGAAGATGCTGAACACAATCTCTATTTTATCCGTGAGAAAGGGAGTCTGTTTACATCTACTTTAACGATGGATCGTTTCCGGAATCGCTCTATCTTTTCTACTCTTCCGGACAATTCGCTGATGTCTGTTATAGAAGATAACCAAGGTTGGCTGTGGGTGGCGTGCAATGACGGGTTGTTGCGTATCAAAGAAGAAGGGGAGGAGTATGATGCTTTCACTTTCAATGATGGAGTGCCGGGACCAACTTTTACGAATGGAGCCGCTTATAAAGATGAAAAAGGGCTATTGTGGTTTGGTAACACCAAAGGACTGATTTATGTTGATCCGAAACGTGTGGACGAAGTGCGTGGCAAGGTTCGTCCGATTGTATTTACCGATATACTGGCTAATGGCGTACCTTTTACCAGTTCCTCTTTGAAATACAACCAGAATAATTTAACTTTCTGTTTCACAGATTTCGCCTATGGTCTGCCATCTGCTTTACTATATGAATATCGATTGGAGGGAGTGGACAAAGACTGGAAATTATTGGCTGCACAGAATGAAGTTTCTTATTACGGACTTTCTTCCGGAACTTATACTTTCCGGGTACGTCTTCCGGGAAATGAGCAATCGGAAGCTATCTGTCAAGTGACAGTACGTCCTATGATACCTTGGTGGGGATGGGCACTTTCCATTTTATTAATCGTAGGAATTATAGCCTTTATACGGTATTATGTTTGGAAACGTATGCGTCGTTTGCTTGCTTCCTCTGCTTCGTCGATTTCGACATCAACGGAGGAGGAAATACAACAGAGAGAACAAACAGTAGAACATCCGGAAGTAATTTCAGAGCAACAATCTTCCACTGTTGAAGAGAAATATAAGACCAATAGACTGACCGAAGAGGAGTGTAAAGAACTTCATAAGAAACTGGTGGCTTATGTAGAGAGAGAAAAGCCATATATCAATCCCGACTTAAAAATGGGGGACTTGGCTTCTGCATTGGATACTTCTTCACATTCATTATCGTATCTTTTGAACCAGTATCTTAATCAGTCTTACTATGACTTCATCAATGAATACCGTGTCACTCAATTCAAAAAGATGGTAGCGGATAGCCAATATTCCCGCTATACTTTGACTGCACTGGCAGAACTTTGTGGTTTTAGTTCGCGTGCTTCTTTCTTCCGTTCATTTAAAAAGAGTACGGGAGTTACTCCGAATGAATACATCCGTAGTATAGGCGGAACAGCCAAAGAAGAGTAACTTTTCGACTTATTATCTCTGAAATCTATTTTGCACCCATATTCCTTTCACCCTTCACTTCTCCCTGTTCATCGGGGATAGAGGGTGAAGGTTCTCGATTCACTAAGTGACTTCCTTCCTTTCACTTGTTTCTTTCCATTATCTATTAATAGATAAGTTCTTCTTCTCCCTATATAAACTTCTTTTGGTCCTATTGCAAAGTTGTTTTTTATAGGGAGTAATCTATAAACGCAAGCTTTGTTTTTATAAATGAAACTTGCGTTTATAAAAACAAAGCTTGCAATTATATAATTGAAGCTTGCATTTATAGTTTACCCTTAATCAAACGTAACTTTGCAATAAGTACAAAGCAAGTTTGTCTTTAATGAAATGAAAGTTTTCTCTTAATGTTTATGTCTCATCAAAGCCGTTGATGAGACAATGAATCGGTAAGATCGTGAAATGGTGAGATTGAAAAGGAGAGAAAGGTAAGGGCAAACAGGTGTAAGTGGAGCGAAAATGCATAGATTTTAGTGTATGGAGTCTCATTTTATAAAGTGATACTCTATTTAATGTGAATATAACTTGTTGATAATGAGAAATATATGTTTAAATAAGTCTAACTAGATTCGTTGAGATTGATCCGCTTTATTTTACGACCGTTATATCCGAAATCCCCTCTATATTTGCATCGTGATTAAAACCGAAAAAGATAGTATTATGGAGACAATAGCTAACACTTACGACGACATTATCACCCGTTCTTATGAAGAATATTATCAGGTGATTCTTACCTATATTACTTATCGTATCACTCATCGCTACGAAGCGGAGGATCTAACCCAAGATGTATTTGTACGTCTGCTGGACTACAAACAAATGCTCCGTCCTGACACAGTAAAATATTTTCTGTTCACTATTGCCCGCAATATTGTAATCGATTATATCCGTCGTTATTATAAGAAGCAGGAGATAGACAGCTACATCTATGATACTATGTCTACTTCTACCAATGAAACCGAAGAAAAAATTATCGGTGATGATTTAATGACAATGGAACGGACCCGTCTGGCTACCATGCCCGAACAACGTCGGTTAATTTATACATTAAGCCGTTTCGAAAATAAAACTTCTCCGGAAATCGCTAATGAACTGAATCTAAGTTGTAGGACGGTAGAAAACCACCTATTTCTTGGACGTCGTGAAATGCGCGAATTCTTCCGAAATTGTATATAATCTTATTCATTAATAAATAACCCTTTGTGCTTATGGAAAAGGAGTCAGAATTTACAAAGAGGCACCTGTATGCCTTACCTTATTTTAGAGAACAAAAATTTAATACTATTTTTAAACCTCAAATTTAATTTTATGAAACGAAGAGGATTAATATTTAATTCGCGACCTAACAAGACAGCAGTGTTTGCGTTAGGATTAATGCTGGGACTTTGTCCTGTTTCAAAGGCATGGGCTGATACAAACATGAACGATAGTCAAGTAGTGGCACAGGCTCAAAAGAAAGTGAAAGGTCAAGTCGTTGATGCAATGGGCGAGCCATTGATTGGCGTGAATATTACTGTAATAGGTGGGACAGAAGGAACGATTACAGATATCGACGGAAATTATACAATTGGTGTATCTGCTGGAGCCAAGTTGAAATTCAGCTATATCGGTTATAAAGATCAGATCATAGATGTAGCTTCGCAAACTGTGATAAATGTAAAGTTGCAAGAAGATAGCGAAGTATTGGATGAAGTTGTAGTAGTGGGATATGGTTCACAGAAGAAGGAAACATTGACAGGTGCTGTAACGGTGGTATCTGATAAAATGTTGAAGAATAAAGGAACGATGTCAAGTCCGTTACAGGCAATGCAGGGGCAGGTTCCGGGTGTGACGATTACTCGTAATTCTGCTGCTCCGGGAGATGAAAGCTGGGGCTTGAAATTGCGTGGTTCTGTTTCTGCAAATAATGCGGAGCCGTTGATCGTTATTGACGGAGTTGCTTATGATGGCGTAAATGCATTGCGTAATATCAACCCTTCCGATATACAGTCTATCAACTTTCTGAAAGATGCATCGGCAGCTATTTATGGTTCCCGTGCCGCAGGTGGTGTGGTATTGGTAACCACCAAACAGGCAAAGGAAGGAAAAGCGAGAATAGAGTATAGCGGTTCATACACTTATAAGATGGTGGGATTGCAGCCGGAACTGATGACAATGAACGAATGGGCGAATGCTGTGTTGCAGACTTGTCAGAATGACGGTCAGCCGGATTCTTATTCATGGGTGAAATATGCGAAAATGGCATTGGCCAGTGAAGGTAAATACATTGATTTGGATCACGGTGCAAATCCTTTTGCTCCCGGCTATTCAGATGTAATGGATTTCGTGTTTATGGATACCAACTGGCAAGACGTGTTGTTCGGCAATTCTTATTCTACGCAACATGACCTGGCTGTTTCCGGAGGTACGGAAAAGAATTTATATCGCTTGTCCGTAGGGTATATGTATGATGACAGTAATTTGAAGTGGGGAAATAATAATAATCAGCGTTTCAATCTTCGTTTGACTAATAAACTGAAGGTCTTTGATAACTTTGCTATTGAATCAGTGATTGCCTACAACCGCCAGGATCAGGTATCTCCCTCACAACTGAATAAAACGTTGACATCCAGTTATCCGCAACCGGGTCTTCCGGCTTCTACGATTGATGGAAAACCTTATTCATGGGGAACTTGGCTGTCGCCAATCTGGTTTGCCGAGCTAGGTGGGGATAATCAATTGAAAGTATCTGAAATTAATATCAGTGAAAAATTCACTTACAATATCAATAAACATCTGGATGTAGTAGCAAATCTCGGTTATAACTCCGGAGTAGCTTCACGTGATATAAAGAAGATGGCCATTACTTCTTATAATTATGCAGGGACTAAGATAAACACCAAGGCCGATGGCTATAAACAGGAAGAATCGTCATACGAGAAAACTAGTTCACGTACAGACTTTTATTCTATGGCAGGTTATGTTGATTATCACAATACATTTGCGCAGCACCATAATGTAAGTGCGATGCTTGGTGCTCAATATGAATTGAAAGAATATGATTATTTTGGTGTATCGGTGAAAGATATACAGAACTCATTGGAAACTGTAAATGGTGCGGGACTTGTGAATCTGACAGACAAACATGGTACGAAGTGGCATGAGGCTGTGATGTCCTACTATTCTCGTTTAAACTACAATTATAAGTCAAAATACTTATTGGAAGTAAATATGCGTTATGATGGTTCTTCCAAATTCAAACCGGAGAATCGCTGGGACTTCTTTTATGGAATATCCGGTGGATGGCGTATTACGGAAGAAGCGTTCATGAAGAATATCAAATGGCTGAACGATTTGAAAATCCGTCTTTCTTATGGTGAAGTAGGTAATCAAAGTGGTATTGATCGTTACGATGGTACGCAGTTCTATAAATTTGAATCTCAAAGCGGAGCTTACATCGGTCCTAACAAAGGTACTATCATAGATACGAATGGTAAAATCGCTTCTTTGGGGCGTGAGTGGGAACGCATTAAGAATTATAACTTAGGATTGGATTTCTCTTTATTCAATTCCCGTCTGACAGGTACTGCCGAAGTGTACATGAAACGTAATGATAATATGTTGATTAATGTTTCTTATCCGGGAGTTCTGGGTGATAACGCAGGTATGTCTAATAATGGAAAATTCAGATCACATGGATGGGAAATTATGGTAAACTGGTCTGATAAGATTGGAAAAGACTTCACTTATCATGTAGGAGGTACTTATTCTTTCAATACCAACAAACTGACAGATATTGGTGCAGTATCAGTCCTGAAATCCGGTTTCGTCGATAAGCAACAAGGCTATCCGTTGAATAGTATTTTCGGTCTGCGTTATGCCGGTAAAGCACAGACAGAAGAAGAACGTCAAAAATATCTATATCGTTTCCTGACTGGTAATACCATCGGACTGACAGAACAAAACTTCCGTTTGGGAGATAATATGTATGCTGATGTAAACAATGACGGTAAACTGGATCAGAATGATATTGTTTATCTGGGTACAGATGATCCGAAAATCTCCTTCTCTTTTAATGTAGGAGCAGAATGGAAGGGATTTGATTTATCATTGGTTTTCCAGGGTGCTGCCAAACGTACTATCTTCCGTACGGGAGATAATAACGGTAATGAGACTTGGCGTATACCGATGAGGGCATTATATATGAACACTTCTAATCAATCGGTAGGTAACACGTGGAGTCCGGAGAATCGGGGTGCTTATTATCCGACATATAGCAATAAGAATGAAATCAATGACTACAACTATCAGGCTTCTTCCTGGTCAGTGGAAGATGGTTCTTACATTCGTCTGAAGAATGTGACATTAGGATACAATGTACCTGCTGCCTTTTTAGCTAAAACGAAAGCAATAAGTTCTTGTCGTGTATATGTAGCAGGTGCTGATCTTTGGGAATATTCAAAGATTAACGACGGATGGGACCCGGAGGCTAGCCGTAAGGTATCAGCGGCAGGACGTTTCCCCTTTGTTCGTACTGTGACTTTTGGATTAAATCTAACTTTTTAATGTATGAAGAATATGAAACTATATAAGAAAGCTCTTTTGATTTTATCGCTTGGCCTGGCACTGAATTCGTGTCTGGATCTTGATCCGCAGGATCAACTGGCAGATGGCAACTTGTGGGGGGCAGCAGATGATTTTAAGTATTTTGCAACTAATTTCTATGGTTGGACCCGCGATTTCACATCGGTAATTTCTGATGGTGCACATTCTGACTGGCGTTCGGACTTGATGACTTCCGGTTCTGTAAACATGTACAGCAATGGTAGTAATCCGATTCCTACTTCAGATGGTAACTATACAGGCAACTATGCTCATATCCGTCGTTGTAATTTGTTGTTGCAAAAAGCTGCGTCTTTTTCCGGTAACGGTGACATTAGTCGCTATGTAGCAGAAGCAAAGTTTTTCCGTGCTTATTCTTATTTTGATTTGGTACAATTATTCGGAGATGTGATTATTACCAAAGAACCGCTGGATATTACTTCTCCCGAACTGCGCATGAGCCGTAACGATCGTAGTGAAGTGATTGATTTCGTCATTCAGGACTTACGGGAAGCAGCTGAAGTATTGCCGGAGACAATCACAACGGATGATGAAGGACGTATTTCAAAGTGGGGAGCTTATGCATTTCTTTCACGTGTTGCTTTATATGAAGGCACATGGCAACAAAACCGTAATAATGAAGAACGTGGCAAAGCATTGTTGAGTATTGCAGCAGATGCAGCGAAGAAGGTTATCGACAGTAAGCAGTTCGAACTATTCAAACCTGCAGCGCTGGGAGATATGGCTTATAAATTCCTGTTCATTTTAGAAAATGTGCAGTCTAATCCTGCGAATCTGACTAAAAGTGCTAATAAAGAATATATATTCTATCGTCGTCATGATGAAACGATTGCTCCGATCGGGACTAATATCACACATGGTTGTGTAGCGAACGTGCAATATATTAATCGTAAATTTGTGAATATGTATCTTTGTAGCAATGGGCTACCTATTGACCATGCTAAGAGTGCTGACGTCTTTAAAGGTTATGGAGGTCTGACTACGGAATTTGAAAATCGTGATAATCGCATGAAGAACTGTCTTCTGGCTCATGGCACTAAATATTGGGATAACGACAAACCGCGTATTGACTGGAAAGGTATGGATGGGGAAGATGCGACCAATGCCATTACATGTAATGTATTCCAAGGTTCCGGTTATCAAAACCAAAAATGGGGTACGGAACGTAAGGTGGCCGATACATTTGAAGGTTACGACTTCCCGATTATTCGTTATGCAGAAGTTTTATTGAATTATGCCGAAGCTATGTATGAGTTGGGAACCACTGGCAAAGCTTTGGATGATGCCTTGAATATCTCGTTGAATTTGGTTCGTCTTCGTGTAAACCCGGATATGCCTAAACTGACTACGTCTTTTGCTTCAGAAAACAGTTTGAATATGCGAGAAGAGATCCGTCGTGAACGTACCATCGAATTGTACAATGAAGGTTTCCGAGTTGATGATTTGAAGCGTTGGAATACTGCTATTGTAGAGATGCCTAAACCTATTCTAGGAGTGAAATGGACAGGAACTGATTTTGCGACTTCATGGGTTGGCGCTTCTAATATGGCAAAAGATTCCGATGGCTGTTTGATCTTGGAAAATAGTCGGCGCTGGGGTAGTAAAAATGACCTGTATCCGCTTCCGGTAGATCAGTGTCAGTTGAATCCAAACTTGGGACAGAATCCGGGATGGCAATAATCAAGTCTGAATAACTTAAAGAATAAGAATCATGAAAAGAGATTATATAAAATATTTTGTTGGGCTGGCGGCTTGTTCGTTTTTAGGTCTGACTTCATGTGATGATGATAAGGATTTAGGAGGACAGATGGATGAGATGATTACCATATCCACCATTACTCTGAACGAAACTCAATATGATGCAGGAAATAAAGCAATTTGTTTGCTGAAGAATAAGGAACTGCAACTCTCCTGGAGTATTGCACCTGAAAGTGCAACCAATGTGAATGTGCAATGGACTTCGTCGGATGAATCTATTGTGTCTGTTACACGGGAAGGTAAGGTCGTAACTAAGGATAAAACAGGAAAGGCTGTTATTACTTTAATGCCGGAAATCGGTTTCGGACCCGAAGCTACTATCGTGACCAGAACAGTGGAGGTCATGGAAGAATATACATATATGTCATCTATTAACATTAAGAATGTTCCTTCGGAAGAAATTGCAGCCGGGGATGAATATCAGTTGGAAGTTGTATCGGAACCGTCGGATGCTACATTTAAACGGTATAAGTGGGTAAGTAGTAATCCGGAGGTAGCAACTGTAGATGAAAAGACTGGATTAGTGACCGGAATTAGTAAAGGTGATGCAACTATTACAGTGACTGCCGATGATTTTAGTTCGACTCCGGTGTCTGCAAGTTGCAAGATAGGAGTGAAAATAGTTACTCCAATCACCGGAATGACATTTACTGAAGATAAGGAACTCAATCAGTTAGGATATGGACAGGAATATCAGATTAAATATACATTGGAACCTGTAGATGCTACTGCCTCATTACTGACTTGGACGAGTGATAATCCTGATATGATAAGTGTAGATAAAACAGGTAAGTTGAAAGTACATACCACGAAGACCGCTTCTGCTGTTATAACCGCTTCTTATGGTCCTGTTGTACAAAATGTAACCGTAACAGTTGCCGATGGACGTTTCTGGTATTCATTAGGTAATGGTCTGGGTAATGGACAGGATAATAATTGGTATCTGGATGGTAACGGCGCGTCTGTAGTTTCATCTGACGGAAAGAAGACCATTGTTCAAATGGGGTCTGGATATCGTGGTGATTTATGGCTTGCAAGAAGTGGTAAAGGAAAGGTTGTAAATGTGACTCCTGCTGATTATAGATATTTCGCAATTAAAGTAGGATTCAAATCGCAGCTGGTTCCGGGAAAGAATAAACCTAATGGTTGTATTAAGTTAGAAATATTTGATGATGGCATTAAGAAGATAGGACCTGAATATTTTGGAACAGGTGGAGATGCAAATAATAGATATGAGATTCTGGGGGCAAGTGAGATTTCGACTACAGAACCGAATGTTTTGTACTACGACTTACAGTCAAAATATAAGACTGTGACACCTACAGACTGGAATCAGGTATTTGATTTAGCGCAATGTAAATTTGTTATTGCTGACTTCCCGGAAACAGCACAGACTTATGATCTTTACTGGATTCGTTCTTTCAAGTCCGTAGAGGAACTTCAAGCTTTTGTAGACAGTGAAAACAATACTAACGAATAACTATCATGAATAAGATGAAATTGCATACAATAATAGGAGCAGGGCTTTTCGCCCTGACTTCTACCACGCTTTTAGCATGTAGTGAGATAGAAGACGGCTCTAATGATATGAGCAGTTGGCCGGAAGTGAAAGATTATGTTACGACTTTGGAGCATCCCTGTATGCTTCATACGGAAACGGATTTTGAATTTGTAAAAGGAAAGGTACAAGCCGGCGCACAACCTTGGAGGAGTGCGTTCGATCATTTGAGCCGCAGTGGGAATAGCTTGTCTCAATCGAACTATAAGGCTTCTCCTGTGAAATTATTAGCACGTCTCGATCAAAACAATTGGGCAGGCAAATATCCCAATGATTGGAATAATTATACGAAGTTGATGAAGGATGCCGCCGCAGCCTATCAATTAGCTCTTCGGTGGAAACTGTCGGAAACAGATGGGGCACAGTATGCGGATGCGGCTGTTGCTATTCTGAATGATTGGGCTAAAACTTGTACAGGATTTATCGTGAATGATAAAGGTGAATTTATAGATCCGAATGAGTTCTTGATTTTTATTCAGGTGCATCAATTGGCTAATGCTGCGGAAATTATGCGTTCTTATTCAGGATGGCAGGAAGCTGATTTCGTTAAGTTTAAAGCATGGATTACGGATGTCTTTTATCCTCATATCACAAAATTCCTGTCTACACACAATGGAAACGAATGTGCACTTCATTATTGGCTAAACTGGGATTTGTCCGCAATGACTGCTTTGCTTTCTATTGGTATCCTGGCGGATGATAACTTTAAAATTAATGAGGCTATTCAATATTTCAAATTCGGTATTGGTTCCGGAAATATAGGAAATGGCGTTCCTTTTATACATCTGGATCCGGATAGTGATGAAATGCTGGGACAATGTCAGGAATCAGGCCGTGACCAGGGACATGCTACCTTGTGTGTCAGTCTGCTGGGTGCCTTTTGTCAGATGGCAAAGAATGTAGGTGAAGACCTTTTCATATTTGATGATGGACGCGCATTGGCTATGTGTGAATATGTAGCTAAATATAATATCGGTGGTGCCGAAACCGGTAGTTCAAGTGCCAGTTGGAAGATGACGGGTTTTAAGTATACAGATAATGATCTGCCTTACACTACTTATATAAATTGTAGTGGAAGCTGGGATACCATTTCTGCACAAGAAAGAAGAGAAGGAAAAGATTCACGTGGTGAAGTGCGTCCTGCATGGGAGTTGGTGAATCGTTTGGCACAGGATTACGGTAAATCAAGCATCTATGCTAAGATGTGGGTTGATAAAATGCGTGAAAATGCATCACGCGGAAATTCCGATGGCGGAGCAGGTGATTATGGACCTAATAGCGGCGGTTATGACCAATTAGGTTTCGGAACGCTGATGTTTGCAAAAGAGTAAAGAAAACGCTGTTGCTTATATAGCATGATTGTTTTACAATAATCTTGGATAAATAGAAAAAAGTTGTAAGGGGATTAGGTATTTACCTAATCCCCTTCGTATATATAAGCAAATAGGTTAAGAAATAGATTGTTTGGAATCAGATAATAGATTCAGTTTTTAAAGTGATTAGTTTTATATAAAGGTAGAAAGAATCTGTTTTTAGGAATAACACTTGAATTTAGAAAAGAATTATTAGTTAGGTACTATGCGTAAAAAGATTCTGTTTTTAGCAGGAATGATGGCTTGCTGCACATTGGCAGGCGCACAAGAAATTTCAAAGACCTGGGTGGCTGATAAGGGCAATGGAACTTATCAGAACCCGGTTCTTCATGCAGACTATTCGGACCCGGATGTATGCGCAGCCGGAGATGATTTCTATATGACAGCATCCAGCTTTAATTGTATTCCCGGAATTCCTATTCTTCATTCCAATGACTTGGTGAATTGGTCGCTGGTAAACTATGCGTTACCGGTTCAGGAGCCGGAAGCTTTCTTCGATAAGGCACAGCATGGTAAAGGCGTATGGGCACCGGCTATTCGTTTTCATGACGGAGAATTTTACATTTACTGGGGTGATCCGGATTATGGAATCTATATGATTAAAACTAAAGATCCGAAAGGAAAATGGAGCAAGCCTGTATTGGTGAAAGCCGGGAAAGGTATGATTGATGCCACTCCTTTGTGGGACGAAGACGGAAAAGTATATCTGATACATGCTTATGCCGGAAGCCGTAGCGGAGTGAATAGTATTCTCGTTATTTGCGAACTGAATGCAGAGGGAACAGAAGTAATTTCCGATCCGGTGATGGTATTTGACGGAAATGATGGAAAGAACCATACGGTAGAAGGACCGAAGCTCTACAAACGCAACGGATACTACTATATTTTTGCTCCGGCAGGTGGAGTAGCAACCGGTTGGCAATTAGTACTTCGCTCGAAGAACATTTACGGCCCTTACGAATCGAAGATCGTAATGGCACAAGGAAAGACAAATATCAACGGGCCTCATCAAGGTGGCTGGGTAGATACGAATACAGGAGAATCCTGGTTCGTTCATTTTCAAGATAAAGGAGCTTACGGACGCGTGATTCATCTGAATCCGATGACTTGGGTAAATGATTGGCCTGTAATCGGAGTAGACAAGGATAAAGATGGTTGCGGTGAACCGGTAACGACCTATAAGAAACCGAATGTAGGAAAGACATATCCGATAGCCACTCCGCCGGAGAGTGATGAATTCAATACCCGTCATTTAGGGTTACAATGGCAATGGCATGCCAATAAAAAAGACACTTACGGGTTCACGACCGACTTGGGGTATATTCGTCTTTATGCAGGCAGTCTCTCAAAAGAATTTGTGAACTTCTGGGAAGTTCCTAACTTGTTGATGCAAAAGTTTCCGGCTGAAGAGTTTACGGCTACGACCAAATTGACATTTACTGCCAAGCAGGATGGGGAACAAACCGGAATCATTGTAATGGGATGGGATTATAGCTATCTCTCCATTCGTAAGGCGGGAGATCAGTTTATTCTGCAACAAGCAGTCTGCAAGAATGCGGAACAGCAAAATCCCGAACAGATAAAAGAATTGGCAAACATTCCGGTGGAACATCTGAAGATGCCGGGAGTAGCAGATAATGAGTGGCAAATAGTTTATTTGCAAGTAAAGGTTCGTAAAGGAGCCGTTTGTACATTCGCTTATAGTCTGGATGGAAAGAAATACACGACAGTGGGAGAGCCTTTCACAGCCCGACAAGGCAAATGGATTGGAGCCAAAGTTGGAGTATTTTGCGTAACTCCGAATGAGGGCAATCGTGGATGGGCAGATGTAGACTGGTTCCGGATGACTAAGTAACTGATGGAGTGACTAAGTAACTGACCGCTCAAGTAACTGACAAAGAGAAATAAAGATTAAGAATTAACGCGAATATATTTGAACTAAGATGAAAAAGATTGTAGTAGGTCTGGCTGTGATGTTAGGTTTTTGTATGTGCACTCACAAGCCTTCCGGTACATTGGATGTGAATAGGGCATTAGACTACTGTGCAGAGCAGACACAACGTACGCTTACGGAACTGAAAACAGATTCCGGCATTGACTATACGATGATGCCACGTAACATTATGGCTGACGAACACCACTGGAACTGTCGTAAGGCAACGAAAGAAGAATGGTGTGCCGGTTTCTGGCCGGGTGTGCTCTGGTATGATTACGAATATACACAGGATAAGCATATTCTGGAAGAAGCTAAGAAGTTTACGAACTCATTGGAATTCCTTTCTCGAATACCAGCTTATGACCATGATTTGGGATTCCTCGTATTCTGCAGTTATGGAAACGGCTATCGCTTGACGAAAGATCCTGCTTATAAGAAAGTGATTCTGGATACGGCCGATTCGCTGGCTACTTTATTCAATCCGGTTGTAGGAACAATGCTTTCATGGCCTCGTGAAGTGGAACCACGCAACTGGCCTCACAACACAATCATGGATAACATGATTAATCTCGAAATGCTTTTCTGGGCAGCAAAGAATGGTGGAAATCCTTATTTGTATGATGTTGCCGTTTCTCATGCTGATAAAACAATGAAATGTCAGTTCCGTCCCGATTATACATCCTACCATGTAGCAGTATATGATACCATCACTGGTAATCTGATAAAAGGAGTAACCCATCAGGGCTATGCAGACAGTACCATGTGGGCGCGTGGTCAAGCATGGGCAATCTACGGATATACTGTAGTCTATCGGGAGACGAAAGATCCTAAATATCTTGATTTCGCACAGAAAGTGACAGATGTTTATCTCGAACGTCTGCCGGAAGATAAGGTTCCTTATTGGGATTTCAGTGCCCCGGGAATACCGGATGCTCCGCGTGACGCTTCTGCTGCGGCAGTGGTGGCCTCTGCTTTGCTTGAACTATCCACTTACCTCCCGAATGGAACCGGAAAACGTTATAAAGATGCAGCTATCGAAATGCTGGCAAGCCTGAACTCTGACAGTTATCAGAGTGGCAAGAGTAAACCGTCTTTCCTACTTCATAGTGTAGGGCATTGGCCGGCTCATTCAGAGATAGATGCCTCTATTATTTATGCAGATTATTATTATATCGAAGCCTTGTTGAGGCTGAAACGTCTGCAAGAAGGACACGGAGTATTGGGATAACAGTATTACCAGGCTTATGAATACGGTAATATCAAAGTATCGGTAGAACTAATAAAGTGAATAATTAGATTAGTATAGATGATAGAGTAAAAAACGAAAAGCTCTGCAAGAACGAAGGTTCCGTGCAGAGCTTTTTTACTGGTTAGGGTTAGGTTTATTTTATTGTTTTACCTTGATGATGTCATAATTCAGATCGCTGACAGCTTCTTGCAAGCTATCGTTCACCAGACGAAGAGTGGTGTCATTTACAATCACGAAATACATCGGAGCTTCACCATCTTTCGGAGTTAACTTAACAGCAGTCACAGGTTTTTTGTTCACTACCTTGTGTACAGTCTGCTGTTTTCCTTTTGAAGTGAAAGTCTTGTTTTGTCCTTGACCTTCAGCATCGAGGTAAGTCATATCCAGTGTATACGCAGTATCTACACCGTCAGTTGCAGCGTTCAAGGTTAGTACATAGTCAATACCCGGACCGTCGGCAGCAGGAAGAGTACCTTCATAAACTTCAGTTAGTTCGGTAATCGGAGTCATAGCAAGAGCTAGACTGTCTGCTTGAGCCTCTGCGGCTTTGTTTGCTTTTGATTGGCATGATGCCAAAGCAGCTACGACTGCTGCTAACATAATTACTTTTTTCATCGTTAAGTGCTTTAAGTTAATATAAATATAGTGAGCTATTGCTCGTTTTTTGCTATCCTATTCCTGCTCTTCGTCCCGTTTGATGACAAGCAATTTGTCTACTCGTCCGCGGTCCATGTCCACCACTTCGAATTGCAGATTCTTGTAGGTGAAGATGTCTCCCGCTTTCGGGATACGGCCAATCAGGAACATGGCTAATCCCCCCAGAGTGGTGAAGTCTTCCGATTCCAGATCTTCATAGGATAAAATACCCATTTCCTCCATGAAGTCGTCGATGTTCATTGAAGCTTCCACCAGCATCGAACCATCCTGCCTTGTGACGATTTCTTCTTCTTCCGTTTCATCCTCTTCAAGGATGTCTCCGAAGATACTTTCGGTCAGGTCGTGCAGTGTGATAATGCCTTCTGTGCTGCCATACTCGTTAACAACAACTCCGAACTTGTTTTTGTTCTTCTTAAATAGCTCTAAAACTTTATTTGCATATAAACTTTCCGGAATAAAGAGGGGAGGACGGGCTATTTCGCGTAAGTTAAACAGCTTTTTACTGCCTATCATCAGGATAATATCCTTTACGGAAACCACACCGATAATCTCATCTTTCCGTTCGTCCACCAACAGATATTTGCTATAATGTTCTTCTTCGATTGTCTTCATCACCTTTTCCTGCGTATCATCAGGGTGAAGGATAATGAGATCTCTGCGATGCGTCATCAGTTCGTTAGCCCGTTTGTCGGAGAAGCGGAACACATCACGTATCATTTCCGTTTCCTCTTTGTCAATCACACCTTGTTCCGAACTTTGATGGAGAATCATTTTGATTTCCTCCTGCGTCATGGGGCGTTCTTCGCTTTTCAAACCGATGAGTTTATTCAGTAGCCGGGTAGAGACACTCAGCAACCATACAAAAGGATAAGAAACCTTTGTCAGGAGAATCATGACCGGGCTGAACAAAGTGGCGTATCGCTCCGGATTACTAAGAGCGATAGATTTGGGTACTAGCTCTCCGATAATCAGAGAAAGATAGGTAATGATTGCTACGGTAGTAATCATTGCCAGGTTGCGTGCATAAGCTTCTGCGCCCGGAATGAGGGAAAAGAAAGGAACGAGGTCATCGGCAATAGCCACACCACCATACGCACCGGATACGATACCGATCAGCGTAATACCGATCTGAATGGTAGATAAGAACTTTTCCGGTTCTTCCAATTGTTTTAAAACTCCACGGGCTGATTTGTTACCTTTTGCGACAAGTGTTTCAAGACGTGCTTTGCTGGATGATACCAGCGCAATTTCATACATGGCAAAAATGCCATTCAGTACAAGTAAGAGAAGTATGATAAGAAATTCCATAAATGGATTAAAATGGTTATAGGGTCGAAATTACAAGAAATCAGGGCACTATGCAAATCTATGTTATAGATTAATGATTTTTTAATAATAGTGTGTCCTTTTTTATCAAAAACAGAGGAGGAGATACATTGGTTTGTCAACCGCAGTATCTCCTCCTTTATTTGATTTAGGAACGATGTCCGTTATTATTTAGCGTAGGTTGCTGCTTTTGCTTTCGCACGTTCGATACGTTTCATGGTATCCGGGTGTGACGAGAACATCTTTTGCAGGTAAGAAGCTTGTGGAGCATCTTTCGACAGTTCGGACAACTTAGTCAGTGAGTTAGCCATTGCATACGGGTCGATACCGTTCTTTACACAGAACTCTACTCCGTAATCATCCGCTTCGCTTTCCTGCTTCTGTGAATATTGTGCGCCTGCCAGAGCTTCAGCCATAGCTCCCAGCTCGGAGTCGGTCAGTTTGGCTACTTTATCGCTGCTGGCACCTGCTGCATTCTTCACGGCTGAACGGAGATAAGCATTCTTCATGGCATCTTTAGAATCTGTGTGAACTACGTGGCCAATCTCATGTCCTACCACTGCCATCACTTCTTCATCCGTCATCACATCCATCAGACCGGCGCAAATACGTACACTACCGTCGCCACAAGCGAAAGCATTTACGTCTACCACTTCATATACACCAAAGTTAAGTTTCAGTCCATCCACTTCTTTGATATGTCCCGTCAACTTCTCCAGACGTTTGCCATATTCAGTATCAGGTTTGGTCAATGGATTATGAGCATCCATCCATACCATATACTCCTTACTCATGTTGGCGATGTCCGCATCAGATAAAGTAACGGCTGATACTACGTCTTTACCGGCTTGTAACGCTTTTCCCAAATTAATCTTCTTGCCGAATTGTGCAGAAGCTGTCATACCCATGCCTAACAATACGAAGGCAATCATAGCGATTTCTCTTTTCATACTCTTTTCTAGTTTACAGTTTTATGCATAAATTAATACTCAAATGTTATTCCTAATGTGGGGAGCAATGTCCCGCTCGATTGTTTGAGGCGTTTCATTTTATAGTGTTGGCTGTCGGCAGGAGCTTCCGGATTTTCAATGATACCGGTGCTCATCAGTACATCTTGCTGTTTCAGTTTGCTTACCGTGATATTTTGCAAATCAAGATAGAATCCCAGCATACAATGTTTCAGATAAAATGTCTTGTCGATACGGAGGTCTACCTGTGCAAAAGCCGGAAGACGTTCTTTATTATATTTAGAATAGTCGTAATATGCTTTACCTTGTGCATCCCAGGCAGATACCAGAGATGACTTTTCTTCATCATAAGGCGTATAAGGAGCACCGCCGATGCAACTGACTTTCATCCCGACACTCCATTGGCGTGGCAGATTGTAGGTTCCCCGTAAGTTGAAGATATACCGGTTGTCCCATGCGGATGCAATGTATTCACTCTCTTTGTCGTTGCGGTATTCGCTTTTAAAGATGGTAAAGGAAGAAGCCAGATTCAGTTTCTTGGCGATCAGCCATTTCACCAAAATCTCCGCACCATACGAACGTCCCTGGGCGGTGGAGGTCAGCAATTCGTTGCCAATCACCCCGTAGTCATTTCCTTTGCAGGTAAGAGGAATGCCATCCACAACGGAGAGCGGAATTTTATCATAATCTTTGTAGAATCCTTCCACGGAAACTTCGAAAGTATCTCCTTTGCGCCAACTGATACCCAGACTTTCCTGGCTGACTTTCATATAGCGGAGATTGTATTTGTTGACATACGTTCCGTTATTATCCTTAAAACCGAGAGCCGTGTAAGGAGGCAACTGGTAATAAAGTCCTGCATTTCCGCTTAAAAACCAGTGATCGGCAAGTTGGTAGGAAAGTGATATGCGGGGAGAAAGTTGGTCGGAGAGTGACTTCATGGCAGACGAATAATTGTTGGCATCAGCTCTCAATCCCAGGGAAGCTGTGAAACGTTCGTCCATCGAAGAGTAGCTGATAGTGCCGAAAAGTCCCCAGCGCATCATCCCCAAATAAGTATGGTAATCAAACGTTTGTGCCTGATTGGTATATGCCTTTTGAAAGGTGGTGTTGGTATATTGGCTGTAATCCAGGTTCAATCCGAGGTTGACCTTCCAGTTGCGGAAAGAAGAATTGTTTTCGAAACGGAATTTTGTCTCTTGTTCGGTAGAACGGAGGCGGAGCATCAGATTCTCCGGAATACTTTCATCATTCTGACGGTATTTGGTGTTGCGGTTGTTCAGATAGCTGTGACTGACTACCACCGACTGCACATGTGCGCCTGCATAATGACGATAAACGGCTCCCAATGTAAATGTCTCCTGCTTGATTTTCGGCAGGTAACTAAGAATATATTCGTTGTCTTCGCTATCCGCTTTCGTATTCAGCCGCATATTATCGATTCCCCCAAGTCCCAATATCGTCAGTTCGTTCTGTTCGTTGAACCGGTTTTTCAACTTGAATTGCGCGTCGGTGAAAGTCGGCAGGAAAGGCAGGTCGAGCATATCAAACAGGAATTGCAGATAAGATTGACGCACAGATACCAGATAGGAGGTTTTCTTTCCAATATGTCCGTTGGAGGCCAGAGAGACTTCGGATGCTCCGAGGGTAGCTTTTAGTGAGTTATGCTCCATATCTCCGTCACGTAATTTGAAATCAAGCACGGAGCTAAGCGTGTTCCCTCTATCAGTGGGGAAAGCACCGGTGTAGAAATTCACTTCACGTATCAGGTCGGCATTAAGGATTCCCACCGGACCGCCGGATGCTCCTTGCGTGCTGAAGTGATTGATATTGGGAATTTCCACTCCGTCCAAATAGAAACGGTTTTCAGAAGGAGAGCCACCGCGTACAATCAGGTCATTGCGGTAGCCGATAGGCGAGAAGGCGACTCCCGGGTAAGACTGTACAATCCGCGAAATATCCCGGTTGGCTCCCGGACTCTTTTCTATTTCCTGCAATCCGATGATGCGCAGGCTGACCGGGCTTTCCTGGTCGCGCCGGAAAGGAGAAGCGGTGACGGTTACTCCTGCGAGTTCGGTCAGGTTTTCTTCCATTTCTATCGAAATGTTCAGATCTTTGGTAGATAAGATATATTCGGGAGTAGTGACACTTTTGTAGCCGATGGCTGTTGCTTGCAAACGGTAGATGCCGGGAGGCACTTGTTCGATAGTGAAATGCCCTTCCGCATTGGTGACGCCACCTTTGTTCAGCCCAAGAATCATAACGTTAATGAATTCTAATGGCTGACGGCTGTTTTTTTCAATCACTATCCCCTTAATTTGATGTACAGGTTGTGCCTGTAACAGGGAAAGCAGGATGTTGGAAAATAGTAGCAGTGTCAACAGTTTTTTCATGTGATTGCAAATTGTCGCTGCGAAAGTACAAAAAAAGTATTAAATAATGATACCTTTTGATGAAGTTAGCCGTATTTTGTTTCACATTTCATTTTTATATCTTATTTTTGTGGGGCATATTAAAACAGATTCCTGATGAAGACTGTAAAATTGATAACTTGTAATGATGCGATGAAGGCACATATCCTTCAGGGAGCATTGGAGAATGAAGGCATCGAGTCTATTCTGCACAATGAGAATTTCTCTACTTTGTATAAAAGTTGCGTGAGTAGTATAGCAGGGGTGGATATATTGGTGGCAGATGAAGACAACGAGAATGCTGTCCAAGTGTTGAAGGATAACGATAGTTGGCCGGAAGAGTTGACGCTTTGTCCGTACTGCGGTTCATCGGACATCCAGTTGGTGTTGAGAAAAGGAAAGCGCTGGCGTGCGGTGGGTGCTGCTATCATTTCTGCATTGATGGTCATTCCTCCGGGAGATAACCACTGGAACTATACTTGTAAACAGTGTCATAAAACCTTTGAAATGCCGGTTTCTAAATTTAATCCTCCTGCTGAAACAGAGGAATAACTATATCTAACTATTTATAACACACAATGGAAAAGAAAAAAAATCTATTAATTGCTCTTCTTTTAATTTGGGTAGCTCCCTCTTTTGCTGCCAAAGTAGATACCTTGTTAATTAAAAGTCCTTCCATGAGTAAGGAAGTGCAAGTGGTCGTTGTTACGCCGGATGTTGCATCAGGAAAGAAATCGGTGGCTTGTCCTACTATTTATTTGTTGCACGGTTATGGTGGAAATGCTAAAACATGGATTGGCATTAAACCGAATCTTCCCCAAATTGCGGACGAAAAAGGAATCATATTCGTTTGTCCGGACGGAAAGAAAAGCTGGTACTGGGATAGTCCGGTCAACCCGTCTTTCCGCTATGAAACTTTTATTTCGTCGGAACTGGTGAAGTATATCGACGAACATTACAAGACGATTGCCGACCGTAAGGGACGCGCCATCACCGGATTGAGTATGGGTGGACACGGAGCGATGTGGAATGCAATCCATCATAAAGATACGTTTGGTGCCAGTGGAAGTACAAGCGGAGGGATGGATATTCGCCCGTTCCCGAAAAACTGGGACATGGCTAAACTGTTGGGAGAATATGAATCGAATAAGGAGGTATGGGATAATCACACCGTTATCAACCAGATTGATAAGATAGAGAATGGCGATTTGGCTATCATTGTCGATTGTGGAGAAGGAGATTTCTTCCTGAATGTGAACAAGGATTTGCATAACCGCCTGTTGGAAAGAAAGATCGATCATGATTTTATTACCCGTCCGGGAGGACATACAGGGCAGTATTGGAATAACTCCATTGATTATCAGATTCTGTTCTTTAATAAGTTTTTCAAGAAATAAAACCGAGAATACTTGACTTTGGCTTTTCAATGTTGTATCTTTGGTACAGAATCATAAAATAGATTGAGGTTAAACTACGATAGAAGGAGGGAGCGGAAGCTTTCTCCTTTTTTGTTGTACCTTGGAGAGGCGTGAGCTTTAGCCGGGCTTATAAAGGGGATGAAACCGGAGATTAACGTGTTTTATACCGTAGCTTTATAAAAATTAGACGGTGCGTTACGACTCATTAAACGCTGCGTTAGGAGAAGTAAGAGCCTTTGTTAGGTAAAATCAGAGCCTTTGTTTCGGAATAAACAAAGTTGAGGTATGAAAAGCGCCTTTGTAGGTTAAGAATCTATAATTCTGCTCTTGACAGAAATAGAGTGATTATGCTGCTTTAAAAGAGAATTCGATGTTCGGAATGAAAGATTATTCGAAAGAAACCGAAATGTTGCGTGTGTATGGATAATAGCTGGCCTGTCCTCCGGCATAGGTCGTCTGACAAATTATCTTGGATGGATTTCCTTTTTTATCAAACTCGTACGAATAGCCTGTCTTTTCATCGTTACTTCCTGCAGGATAACTGCGTATGGTGAAATGGCGCGGGTCTTTACCCAATAATCCTGCGTAAAGAGCTTCAATATGGAATGTCAGAGGGTGTATTTCTAATAAACCGAGGCAGGGCAAATGGTATGTCGAACTTTCTTCTCCCGGTTCATAAATGAACTTGTTTTCAAGGCCGTTCATCTTGGAACTGATAGAGGTTATATCTCCGTTTTCGTATGTAAGTGATGTTGATGAATATTCTGCATCGCCAATATTCTCGACAATTCCGGTTAAGTATCCTTCTGCAGAGTAAGAAAATTGATAAATACGATTTTGTGAAGACAACCTGTATACACATTGACTGGCATAGCCTTCGCTATTTAATGTATATACTAAAGTGAGATAGTCAGTGGTAACTGTTACCTGATTATCAGAGTAGCTCAAGTTTACTTCGTTACTGATTTCTTCTCCGAAATAACGTTGTTTTATAATATGTTGAATCAGACGCTCGCCATCGAACATAAACTCCTCTATTCTATCTACAGGGTTCGAATCGTTCTTGACGGTTTCATTGAAAATCATAGCCCATTGCCCTTTATCCTCTACTGTGCCCTTTTCGTCATCATCCGAACAACTGAATGTCAGTATTGCCAGCAATAAAATAGCTACTTTTTTCATCCTTTCTTATTTTAATCGTAATCCGTTACTACTAAAACGCCTACTTGCCGGACTTATTACGCTTTTCTCTATTTTGAATTGTGCTTTTGTCGTCTCTTCGGTTTCCTCGTCCTTTGGTGGATAAGTTTTGTTCAATACTCCGAGAGCTACACTCAACAAAGTCTCTTTTTCATCGCCGAAAGGTAGGAAAGTTAAGTAATCGGTTGAAGCATTGACTGCGTATGTCGGTTTGAATCCACCATAAGTGTCATGTTCTGAATTATAGATAGTGCATACAGCCGGATTGATAGACCACAAAAAATCTTCATTGATAAATTGTTCCGTAGCTACATTTTGTCCTTTGGTTGAACTGCCGATAGCTATTAACTGTTGGATTTTTCCGTTCAAGCTATGCATCAACATTTCCGGAGCTCCTGCCGTTTCTCCACTGATCAAAACGATAAGAGTCGTTAAATTCAGGTTCTTGCCACCGGAGGTACCTAATAAATCAGAATTAAAGATCAGAGTTGCATCTTTTGCTGTATTCTTATCATTATATTCCAAGAATGCCATTGTTTGGTCAAGGTAAAAAGAAGACACAAGAATAGTGCTTAATAGTTGCGTACATTCAATGCTTCCTCCTTTGTTATATCGTAGGTCGAGTATCACTTGATGGATATTCTTTTGGGCAAGCTCATCCGACCATTCACGTAATTCGGTGTTGTATTTTTCCGGATTGTCTTTAGTACCTGCTGTAAAGCTGTTGTACATTAGGTAACCGACTTCCCTTCCATCAGTCAACGTTAATATTTTCTTGCAGTGAATAGGGTTGTCTACCAATGATACGGCTGCTCCCATTTCTACAGGGTCGCCTACTGGTACAACTCGGTAAATATCTTCTTCTTCCTCGCCTTCTACTGGCGGCTCTGTAGGTGGTACTTTTTGATATTTTCCCAAAGTTATTTCCAAAGGTCCTGTGCCTTGCAGTAGTTGAGCCTCATATTTTTTGCTGATATACGAGGTATCTACTTTTACAATCCAGTCGCCTCGTTTTAGTACGGCAGCAGCTGGCGAACCAGGAATTACATAAGTAATCAATGCGTTGTAGGCAGTATCGATGTCCGGGTTGCGAACCAGTGAATAATCAAATCCATAAGTAGGCAGCGGAGTCTCCATCACAGAGTCTACAAACGAGTAACTGTCTTTTTTTGATTTCACTTTAGATAAGAACGAGGCAGGCTCCAGAAACAGATTCACATCATCGTAGGAAGGTAGATCTTGATACCACAGATAGTTCTGTTGCATGATGTCGTACATCCATGTATCCAGTGCAGTTTGATGGGCATACTCCGGCCAGCGGTCGACACCACAGGAAAAGAAACCACTGATAGATACGAAGATCAGGGCAGGTATGAGGATTATCTTTCTTAATTTCGTCATCATAAAAAGCTTTTTACTGTGCAAATGTAGGAAATACTTTGCTTATCTACCACATTTATGGTATAAAAATGCCTTCAATGTGTGATTGGGTGTTAGAGAATCTTGCCTTATCTTTGTGACATCAAAGTTTTCGATAGGTATTAGCTAAAATATAGAAAGTTATTAATAGACGGATTTTTATTCATGGAGATAGCTGCATTATTATCAGGAGGTGTCGACAGTTCGGTTGTCGTACATCTTCTTTGTGAGCAAGGATATAAGCCTACTCTTTTTTACATTAAGATAGGTATGGACGGAGCGGAATATATGGACTGTTCGGCAGAGGAGGATATTGAATTATCTACTGCAACGGCACGTAAATACGGTTTGTCTTTGGAAGTGGTGGACCTGCATCAGGAGTATTGGGAGAATGTGGCGGCGTATGCCATTGATAAAATTCGGCAGGGGTTGACGCCGAATCCGGACGTGATGTGTAATAAGCTTATCAAATTCGGATGCTTTGAACAGCGTGTCGGGAAAGATTTCGACTTTACGGTAACCGGTCATTACGCCACCACCTTGCAACGTGAAGGGAAAACTTGGCTGGGCACGGCAAAAGATCCCGTGAAAGATCAGACAGACTTTCTCGCCCAGATTGATTACCTGCAAGTTTCCAAGCTCATGTTTCCCATTGGAGGGCTGATGAAGCAAGAAGTACGTGAGATTGCAAATCGTGCCGGGTTGCCTAGTGCCAGAAGAAAAGACAGTCAGGGGATTTGTTTTCTCGGAAAGATAAACTACAATGATTTCGTTCGTCGTTTTTTAGGAGAAAAGGAAGGGGCGATTGTTGAACTGGAAACCGGAAAGAAAGTGGGTACACATCGAGGCTATTGGTTCCACACAATTGGTCAGCGGAAAGGGCTCGGATTGAGTGGTGGTCCCTGGTTTGTAGTCAAGAAGGATATTTTGGAAAATACCATCTACGTATCCCGTGGCTACGGTGTAGAGACACAATACGGTAATGAATTCCGGATGCATGATTTCCATTTCATTACTGATAATCCCTGGAAAGGTCAGAAGAAGGAGATAGACATTACTTTTAAGATTCGTCACACTCCCGAATTTACAAAAGGAAAACTGATACAGGAAGGGGAGAAGCAGTTTCACATTTTGTCGTCCGAAAAGTTGCAAGGCATTGCTCCGGGACAGTTTGGAGTGATTTATGATGAAGAAGCAACAGTTTGTGTGGGGAGCGGTGAAATCATCTGTTAAATAGTTTATTTTGAAAGGTGAGGATTCGATAATCAGGATAATTTTCACTACTTTTGTTTCGTAGAATAATAAATAAAGGAGGATTGCTTATGACAACGATGGAATTGAAAAGTCTGAAAATGGACTTGGTGGAGGAACTCCTGAGTTTGAATGACAAAGAGATGCTCAATCGGGTGAAGAACTATTTGAAACGACTTAAGAAAATGGAAGCAGAAAAAGAAATGGAAGAAATCACAAAAGAGGAGATTCTTGCAGGGATTGATGCAGGACTGAAAGAGGTAAAACTTTCTATAGATGGCAAGTTGGAATTAAAGAGTGCAAGGGAGTTTTTGAATGAACTATGAAATAATAGTTAAGCCAACGTTTCAGCGGGAAGCTAAACGATTGGCAAAACATTATTCTTCTTTTAAAGAAGATTTTGCTTCATTGATTGATGAGTTGGAACAGAATCCGCAATTAGGTACCGATTTAGGTCATGGCTTGCGCAAAGTCCGCATGAAAATTACTGCGAAAGGGAAAGGAAAAAGCGGAGGTGCAAGAGTTATCACTTTCACTTTGGTTGTTTCCCAGCAAGATGCAATTTTGAATCTTCTCTATATTTATGATAAAGCAGACAGGGCTTCTATATCAGACAAGGAAATAGAACAACTTTTGAAACAAAATGGCTTGAAGTAAAGCGTATAATCAGATATAGTATTCGGCTAAATCCACAATCCCTGCCCTCATCGCATATTTAGTAGCCTCGTGCACATTATTCACTCCCAATTTACGAAAGATATTCTTACGATGGCTGTTGATCGTATGGAAACTAAGATTTTTCTCTGCGGCAATCTCTTTCGTTGTTTTCCCTAATGCAATTTCTTTTAGGATATTCTTTTCTGTCTGCGTCAGCAAATGGTCGTCCATACTTGACGCTGCCAGCGGAGAAGAAGTTCCCGAAAGCAGCAGATTGCTGACATGATTGCAAATATACCGTTGTTTGCGGGTGGCACATTGAATAGCGGTCATGATTTCTTCTTTTGAGTTATCTTTCATCACTACCCCGAAAGCCATACTGCTGAACAGTACCTGGCGGAGAAAGTTCAGGCTAAGTTCGTCAGAGAATAGAATCCAGTCGGCTTCCTTGAATCTTTCCTGCAAGACAATCAATTCATCCGCCCCGGCAAAATTGAACAATGTATAATCCAATACAATCACCGCTTGCGGATACAATCGTAGCTGCTGAATCAGTTCAGCCTTGCTATCAGCTTCTAAAAGGAGGGACACTTCCTTTTGTTTACTTAGCAGGAACATCATTCCCGCCTTACTGATATCCTGATTGTCTGCGATGATAAATTCTCTCATAAGCAATGATGAATAAAAAAACTCCGCTACAAATGTACGCATTTTGCATGATTTGTAGCGGAGTTATGATAAGATTCTTGTATCCGGATTACCAGGAACGTCCTTTGAAGATATTTGACTGGTCAAGCGGAACGATATTTCCGTTCAATGTCAGGTTGTTGTTGCTGAAGTTCGGGCTGATGCTAACTGAAGCTGTATTGTTTCCGCTACTCATATTGATGAATATTTGAGCGGAGATGCCGATACCCTGAACGCTGAATGAACAGTTCACATTTCCTTTTTTGTCGATATTCATCTTCATATCCGAAGAATTACCATCTACTGTAACACCACCGATTCCGTTAGGACCTGGGTAAGGAGTGTTGAAAGCAGTCTGTACGGTGGCTCTGTTGCCATTCATCAAGACGAAGTTGGTGTTTGAAGTAACAAAAGCACTCATACCGTTGCGGAAGACCACCTGATTAGCTTCCAATACAAATTGCTTGTTCTTCAAAGCCTGTACAGCTTGTTGGTAGGCTACCATGTCCTGCACCTCTTCTTCGGCACGGAGTTTCGCTCTTTCTGCATCTCTTTCGGCTTTTCTTTCTGCGCGGCGTGCTGCTGCGTTACTTTCCTGTGCGTACATCATTGTGCTTGCACTCATTAATACTAATGCTACTAATGCAATAAACTTTTTCATAACTTTTTTTTGTTTAGGTTTAATACGTTGTTCGTTTATTGCAAAAACAAAGTGTATGCCAGATTGTTCACGAACGTCTTGCAATTTTATATCCGATGGCTGCCACAGTGATACTCATTAAGGGACTGATAATGTTGAAAAAACAATAAGGAAGATACACAAGTGTGGGTACACTCAAGATGGTAGCTTGTGTCATTCCGCAACTATTCCACGGAATCAATACAGATGTAACGGTTACTGAATCTTCCGTCGTACGGCTTAGTAAGCAACTTTCATACCCTTTCTTGGTGTAAATATCGCGAAACATATTTCCCGTCAGAATGATACTGATATACTGGTCGGCAGTTGTCAGATTAAGAAACAGGCCGGAGCAGACTGTCGCGCCAACCACGCTGACTGTTTTTTTCATGAAGCGGACGAAGATGGAAGTGATACTTCCCAGCATACCGCTTGCTGTCATTGCTCCGCCAAAACACATAGCGCATAGAATCAGCCAAATCGTATTCATCATTCCCGCCATACCACGTGTGGCGATTAAATCTGTCAGAACGGCATTGTCTGTATGTAAATTTGTCGCTCCATAAACAGTCATCATCAGTCCTTTGAACAAAGAATCGAATCCGGAAACGGCAACTCCGGAAATTTCCTGCAACAACTCCGGTTGAAATATCAAAGCAAAGACACCAGCCAGCAGGGTAGACAGGAACAGCGTTACGATAGAGGGCACTTTCCGTGCTATCAGTATTCCGGTTACAACAGGAACTATCAACAACCACGGGGTGATATGAAACTTTTCATTCAAAGCGGTTGCCACTTCTGCGATGTGTTGTGTATTGTTGGCATCATGAGAGAATCCTGCTACGGTGAAAATAATTAGCGTAATGACAAGAGATGGAACCGTAGTAATCATCATATAACGGATGTGACGGAACAAGGGAGTGTCTGTGATAGAAGAGGCCAGGATGGTGGTTTCGGATAAAGGAGATATTTTATCTCCGAAGTATGCTCCTGAAATAATGGCTCCGGCAATCCAGCCGTCTTCAAAACCTTGCGCCTTTCCGATACCCATCAGAGCGATACCGATGGTAGCAATGGTAGTCCATGAGCTCCCGGTCATAACGGAAATCAATGCGCAGATGATGCAGGTAGATGCCAGGAAGAAACTGGGATGGATAATTTGCATCCCGTAGTAGATTAGCGTAGGCACTACTCCACTAATCATCCAGATCCCACTCAACGCACCGATGATTAATAGAATAATAATAGCTGTCGCCACTCCGGCAATATTGTTGGTTATGGCAAGCTCGTAATCTTTCCAGGGAATTTTATAAAACACCATGCCGATAAGGATACAAATAGCTGTAGTGGTGAGCAGTGACACTTGGCTTCCGCCGCTTAGGGCATCGCTGCCAAATGTGCGGATAGTGGCAAACAATAATAACACCAGTACAATGATCGGTATCAATGATACAAGGGGAGAGGGGGCTTTCTTCATGTTGATTCTTATAACCTTTTATTTGTTTTCCGGCTGCTGTTTTGTTTATAGCCGCGCAAAGATACAACAAAAAAGAATGAAATCTTTTGCTTCAAAACGTCAGGCAATAAAAATTATTATAAGTTTGTATTTGATTGGAATATGTATAAGACCGGCTCAATTAGCGAAAGTCTTACGCCTTATCCACCAGTAACGGATGAAAAGTACCCCTGTCAGGATGAGGGCAATGGATAATCCGGTATAGAAAACAGAAATGAACGTTTCGGGCAGAAGATGGAAGCTACGTATGGTAATTCCCAGAGAAATCATGAAGATCATTGTAATCCAACTTTTCACATCGAAAAAGGAGAACGGGCAATTTCTGTGTTCTTTCTTTTGTTCGATTCGCTGGGTATGTTTATAATAAAGCCTTCTGAACACCAGAACGAAGAATAACAAGAAAACGACGGTAGCTTCTCCTATTTTGAACATCCAATCTTGGGAGGTGTTTAACCAGGTTACAATTCCTATTCGCAGAATATTCGCACCGGCTATAATCCAGACGGTGCCGGCTGTGATAAGTAAGATTTGTCTGTTAACTCCGTATTTCATTGGCTTTTTTATTGTAATAAACGGTTTGACCGTCCGTTTTGTTGACTCACTTCTTGTAGAAAGTCGTAATTAATAAAGAAATTCCGGTTAAAACGACTCCGGTACCGATAACTCCGTGCCAACCATACAGTTGCCAAAAGCTGCCCGCCAGAAATGTTCCCATTGAACCGCCAATAAAGTAAGTAGTCATGAAAACTGTATTGATACGGTTCGAAGCGCGCGGGTCTAGTTCGAAGATACTTGTTTGGTTGCTAAGTTGGATACATTGCATCCCTATGTCAATGATGATGATTCCGGCAATGATACCAATAAAAGTGTTTTCACCGATGAAGAACAGTAACCAGGCAAAGAGAATCAATCCGCAACTGATAAAGTTAAAGCGGCGTACACCTACTTGCTTTACGTATCTTCCTACGAAAGAAGCAGTCAATGCTCCGGCCACTCCGCAAAGTCCTAGCATACCGATTACGTCGCTGTTGGCGAAGAACGGGGCTTGTCCCATTTTAAAAGCCAGACAGGACCACATAGCGAGGAGGGAACCGAAATTCAATGCCGCCCGGATGGAATAAATGCGTAGTTGTGGATATTCTTTCACTAAGGCTAACAGGGATTTCATCAGGCCGCTATATTTTCCCTGGAAGTTGGTCTGAATGTCGGGAAGGACTTTTAGTACAACAATGGCACAGATAAGCATCATGCCTGCAGCAATGTGATACATTTCCCGCCATCCAATCAGCTCACCGATAAATCCGCTGACAACACGGGAAGCCAGAATACCGGTCAATAGTCCTGATAAGACAATCCCTACATTCCTGCCTTTATTTTCCGGACGGGAAAACTGGGCAGCTATCGGAATGAATATCTGCGGAATCATGGAACAGACTCCCGTGAGGAATGAAGCGATGAGTATCAGATGGAAGCTGTGCGTCAGGGCGATAGTCAATAGGGAGAATATCAGAACGGTGAAGTTGACCAGGATGATTTTCTTACGCTGATATAAATCTCCCAAAGGAGTGATAAACAACAATCCTGCCGCATAGCCTATTTGTGTGACCATGGCAATCAGGTTGGTTCTGAACTCTGATATGCCAAGTTCATGGCGTATCATATTTAATAGAGGTTGAATATAATAGATGTTGGCTACCGAGACACCGGCCACAATAGCAAGTGTCCAGAGGATAGATGCCGGCAGTCCTCCGTTTTCTTTTAATGGCTGTTTCATGTGGCAAAGATAATAAAATAAGATGTTTATTCGATGAAGAAAGTGGTGGAAACTGTGTTGCCTTCTCCGTCTACTGCCGTCAGTGAATGTTTGCCGGGAGCGGGTTGCAGGGAAATTTTGTGGAAATCCTGTGTCTGTGTCTGATAGGTGTCGTCGAGATGCCAGAATATAGTTGCATTGGGATTGCTGTGTGCCAGTTCAACCGTGATAAATCCTTTGCTGCCGTCCAGTTGTTTGGGTAGCTTGATGTGGGCGTTCATCGGAGGGTAGATGAATTGCATGGGTTGGAAAGAATCTTCTCCACAACCGGCTTTGAAAGGTGGCAGTGGTTTGTATTCCGGATGATGCTGTTTATAATACCATTCCCATACGGGCGGCAGGGCAAACCACGATTTCTGAATAGTAGGTTCCGTGTTTGCACAGTTTTCATAGATGCGGTGGCTTTCGTCGGCGGATAGTGTGACGAGATGATGATAAGGGCAAGCCTCCGTCCGTAATCCCGCGGGAAGGATCAGCACAGTGTCAGTTTCTTCACAGAAACGTCCTTTCAGATGACCGGATTGACGGCATATTTCTGCATCAACGAAAACACCTGCAGGACGTTCGAACCAGGGTGAAGAAGGGAGATAATTGAATATATCGAATAATACGGGACCGGCTGTTTGTGCGCCGACCAATCCGGGTTTTCCTTCTCCGGTTGCATTTCCTACCCATACGCCTACTGCATAGCGGGGAGTTACGCCAACGGCCCAGGCATCACGGAATCCGTAACTGGTTCCGGTCTTCCATGCGATAGTCTGCATGGAGGGGATTGATTTCCAGTCAATTTCTTCAGGGCGGTTGACTTCTGTTAAGGCGGAAAGGGTGAGCCAGGCCGCTCCTGCCGAAATGACTCCTTCTGAAATAACTCCTTCTGATATATCCTTTCTCGAAGTTGTTTTTCTTGAAATGATCTTTCCTGAAGTAACTTTTCTTGAACCATCTCTTTCCGAAACAGTCTTTTCTTCTGTTCCCAGTAGTATCTGCACTTCCTTTTCTTGGGGAAGGTCGTTGGAATGACTGTTGGAGAGGCTTCGTCCCATTTGTGCATAAGCATTCGTCACATCCCATAAAGTAGCTTCGGCACCTCCTAAAATGAGTGATAATCCATAATGGGAGGCTGATCGGTTGATAGTCTTGAACCCCATTTGTTGCAGCATGTGATGAAATTTGGGTACTCCATATCTTTGTAACATGGTGACAGCCGGGATATTCAATGAGCGGGCAAGAGCTTCGGAAGCGGGGACGGCTCCTTCAAACTGCAGGCTGAAGTTTTGTGGAGTAAAGCCATTGATATTAACGGGTACGTCCGGTAACAGCATTTGCGGTAATAGACTTCCCTCCTGTAGCATGGCACCATAGAGAAAGGGTTTTAAAATACTGCCTGTACTTCTGGGAGCTTGAATCACGTCTACTTGATTCCCCCCTTGCTTACGGTCGAAATGTACATTTCCGCAGTATGCTACCACTTGATTGGTGAGAATGTCTATAATTAGGATAGCCAGGTTACGGATATCACTTCGATTAAATTCATTGCTCCACCGTTCCGCCAAACTCTCTATATGGGTTTGTATTCCTTTATCGATGGTTGAGCGGGTATATAATCCGTTTCTTTCTTGATAAAAGCGGGTAACCAGGTGGGGGGCTATTTGAGGAAGAGGATGTGGTTCGTCGGGTAACGGTTCGCTGATAGCCAATTCATAGGTGGACGCATCAATAATCTCTTCTTCAAAAAGTTGTTTTAATAAACGGTTGCGTTTGGAAAGTAGTATTTTTCGTCCTTTGGATAGATGAATCATGGCGGGGGCATTGGGCAGGACGGCCAGCATGGCTGATTCCGCCCATGATAAATCTTCGGCAGAATGACCGAAGTAGCGCCAGGCAGCAGCATCCAGTCCTACTACATTTCCTCCGAATGGTGCATGAGAGACATACATGGATAAGATTTCCTCTTTGGAAGTCCGAAACTCCAAACGGGTAGCCCAGATCATTTCGATGACTTTCTCTCCGATAGTTCTGGGTTTGTTCCGGGCGAGACGGATGGTCTGCATGGTAAGGGTACTGCCTCCGCTTACAACACGTTTATTCTTTAAATTCTGGTAGAGTGCTCTTCCGGTAGATAGCGGATTAACTCCCCAATGGTGGTAAAAGTGTTTATCTTCAAAGGTAATAAGGCATTGCTTGATTTTTTCAGGTGTTGTCTTTCGGGGAGGAAACCGCCATTGACCATCCGAAGCGATACGTGCTCCCAGTAATTCTTCGTTTCGATCAGTCACAACGGTGGAGTAGGGTACATGAAACAGTTGCCGGGGAAGGCAAAAGATGTATCCTATCATCAAAAGAGCAATGCTTATTGTCATTACTTTCTTAGTAACAGATAATCGTTTGAAGAATTTATATATAGGATTCATTTAAATGTTAAGAGCTAAGAGACACATATCTTTGTGACAAATAATTAGGCACGGATTACACGGATTACGCATTTTTGGTTAACGAGTAGAACCGTGTAATCCGTGCCTGAAATTTATCGACTGACAGTTGTTCTTCCCGCTTTGCTGCGTGCCTGTACGTTTACATCATACATTGCTTCACATTGAACGGCAGGAAGAATAAAGTTACCTGCATAAGTCGCTTGCAGTCTGACAGTGAATACTTTTGTTTCACCACGACGCAAATTGAAATAAGTTAATACCCTGTCATCGCGTATATCCAGATAATTATATTTGCTGACGGATTTACCGGAACCGTCGGCTGCTCCGCTTTCCGTTTCGGGGGCAACCATTCTTTCGTTGTATATTTCCCAACCGGACGGTATGATATGCGTCAGTGCCAGATTGGTGTAGTCGGAAGTTCCGCTAATATTGGATATGGAGGTGATAGTCATAAAGTCAGTTCCCTGTATAATATCATTGACAGAGATCGGTGTACCGTTCAGGTTGGCATATCTTATATCCATGCGAAGATTGTCGCTGATGGCCGGTAATGTATCGTTCAACAACTGTGTGCGTGTGATAAGGTCTACGCTAAGCGCTCCTTTTCCTTGATTTTTCACAGCAATCATACCGGATTTGGGAGTGGTGGCTATTTCCTTCTCAAACACAGCCTTAGCTGATTTTACGGCAGGTTGTTGTTTGTCGTTCCATGTCCATACGAAATCCAGTGTGCCTGACAGCTTTTCGGCCAGACGTCCCATTGCCATAAGAGCAAAAGCGGTGGATTGGGTACTGAACCACTCCTCTTGTGACAGATTCTTTGAAACGACTTTTGCCTGCTGCAAAGCATCCCGTTCCCGGTTCATCAGGATCAGTGTTTCCAGAATCATAGCTTCATCACGGTCGGAGGAACCGTAAATCTGATTCATGGAAGAGTAGGGGCTTACTGTTGTTTCCGCATTATACACCAGTTCTTCAGCCGGTTTCATCTTTCCGGTCAGTGCATAGGTTGCTGCCAGTCTCCATTTAGCCTGAATGGATAATCCTGCCTGTTCTTTCATCCGGTTCATGGCACCATATTCCGGTGCTCCTGCCAATGCAAGCGTATATAAACGGAAAGCCTGTTGCAATTCCGACTGCCATTGTTGCCAGCCGCTTGCATCCTGCGGCATCCGCCAGTTTTGTGCGGCGGCACGTTGGAAACGCTTCCACTTATTCAGTACGTTCGAATGAACGGCGTATCCTTTTTCTTGTGCCAGTGTCAGGAACATTCCTGCATAAGAACTGATCCATTCGTCGGCAACAGCATTTCCCGGCCAATATACAAATCCGCCATTGGGAAGTTGACGACCATAAATCTGCCGGATAGCTTCCTGTACATTTGTCTTTATCTTTTCGGCTTCTATCTTATCTATTGTTTTGAATTGACCGATAAACAGAAGAGGCAAAGCCTTGGAAGTCAACTGTTCCGTACAATGGTGCTGATAGTTGTATAAGAAGTCGAAACGGCGGCTGATGTCAACCGAAGGTATGCGTGATACTTCCAGCTTTATCTGATTATTTGCAGAAGAACTGCTTAGATTGTATGAAAGTTCTTTGCTTTGTCCGGCTTCTACCCATTGACTGTTGCGCAGGGTTACTACCGGATTCGGGTTGCGTACTTCTATTTCAATGGTTTCTTTCGTTTGTTGTCCGCCACCATTGGCTGTCAGATGGATGGTAGCCTTTCCTGTTTTGCTACCTGTTTTTAAGGTAAAGAACACGAGCTGGTCACCCGGTTGGCTAAATTTGAGCGACTGTTGGTTGGCCCCTACAATCTGTACTCCTCCACCGGATGCCTGAAGTGATACGGTTACATTCTTCACTTGATTTTCCATCGCAAAGATATTGACCGGAACGGTGATTTCTTCCTGAATGCTAAGTACACGGGGCAAGGTGGACAACATCATTAACGGAGTCCGTACAAAAGCCGTTTTTTCCGCATTGCCGTACGCTCCCTTTTGTCCGGCAACCACCATGGCACGTACCGAACCTACATACATCGGAAGTTTCAGCGTATGCGTCTGGCTCTTACCTTTTCCCAGATAGAAAGGACCTACAAACTTGACTACCGGTTTGAAGCGGTTTGCTTTTGCATCGGCAGGCTTCAATGTGGCGTCTCCACCCGTACTGAAAAGTGAACTGTAACTTCCGGCGGAAGCTCCCAATACATTATCATACATATCCCAAGTCCGGATGCCGAGTGCTTCGCGTGAATAGAAATCATTCCATGGGTCCGGGGTCTTGAAATTGGTAAGATCCAGCAAACCGTTGTCTACAATAGCTAATGTATAAGTCATCGGTTTTCCGCTCTTTTCGCTGACGGTCACATTGAAGTTGGTTTCCGGGCGTAACACTTCCGGCATCTGTATCTGCGGTTGTAACACCGTCTGACTGTTAGTCACGAATACCGGAACGACGCCATACATACGGATGGGCAGGTCATTGACTGTTTGCGCATGAGGCTGTAACAAACTGATATGCAGATATACATTCGGAGTCATCTCCGGTGTAATCTTGAATGTATATTTCGTATCTCCTCCGTTGGAAACCTCTATCCATTCTTGTCGTAATACGGTAGAACCGTTTTCTATGGATACCAGTGCACGTCCTCCCGCTGCTGCAGGAATGATTGCTGTGGCTGTTTCTCCTATTTCATAAGAGTCTTTGTTCAGCGAGAAAGCAAGCATCTTGATACCGCTGGGATCAGTCTTGCTCGAACGTCCCCGCCATTCCGGCCAGTCAACATAAACTGTACCTCCGGTGGCATGTCCACTCTCTTTATCTTTCACGTAAACCAGGTAGCGTCCCCATGACGGATAATCGATACGGAATTTGAAAGATGCTTTTCCGCCTCTTGTCTGTAAATTGCCGCTGGCAACAGGAGTGATGGAACTGTTGTTGATATACGTTCCGAAAGATTCACCACTGTTTTCCCACCACCAACTCCAGCCGATGCGGTATATTTTGTATTCCAGATTAGAACTGTTCACTAACTGTCCCTGCGTGTTTACAGTTACAATATCGAATACATGATCTTTGTCAGTTTCAATATATTTGCCTTTCGGCTGGTTCAGATTGATACCGACATAAGAGGTGAATGGTGAGAATGGAATCGTTTGAGTGTAGATGCTGGCATCTCCTCCCGGTTCGAACACGCGGGTGGTGAAAGTGGCGTTCAGCATACCCGGCGCTTCCGTTGCGGTCGGAACTTTCAGCATGACGTTTGCTTTTCCTTCTGCATCCAGTGTGCCGTCAAATATATCTGTTTTGATAGTCGTGAAATCCGTAGCCGGATTGTTAAAGATATATTGTCCGTAATTCTTAAACTGTGTATTCACTTTCGATAAAGACATTTCTACTTTGGCTTTCAGTTTGGAGGCAGTTGCTCCTGTCAGCCAGGTTGAAGTGAGTGGGGCATAGAAATCCTTGTCCGTGGCTTGAAGAACCTTCGGCAATGCCAGATTTATTTTCAGGCGGTTGGGCTTTATGGTTTCGATACGCAGACCTTTGTGGAAGGTGGTTCCTCCCACCTTAATATACGCATTCCAAAGTCCGGTCGGGTCTGTTGCCTGTGTCGGAACGTCGAATGTATAGAATCCGTTCATTCCTTGTGTTGAAATCATTTTCGTGTAGAACTGTCCTCTCGGATTGTAAATCTCCAGTGCTACGGGGTGCTTGTCGGGGATTCTCTTTTCGCGGTCTTCCAATATGAAGGAAATGTGCAGCGTGTCTCCCGGGCGCCATACCCCTCTTTCGCCATATATAAATCCTTTCAGTCCCTTTTGAATATCTTTTCCTCCCACGTCGAATCTGCTGACGGACTGTTCTTCACCGTCCACAACGCGCACATACGCCTTTTGCTTTTCCGATTCTGCCACGATAATGAAAGGCACACCGTTCGGAGTGATTTCAACGAATCCTTCTCCATTGGTTTCTCCTTTCCCTATGGGTTGTAACTGGAAGTTATACGCTGTTACCTGTGTTTTCCCTATCGGTTTTGTATCCAAAATATTGCTAACGGCAATCCACAGTTTATTCAGTGAGTTCCGTTTTACAATCATTCCCAGGTTGGAAGCAAAAACGTTGCAGGCAGCTGCCCGGTCTGAATCCATATAATAAGACGGATGGCAGGGGTTGTCGCGTTCCGTCCATCGGTACACACTCCAGTCCATTGTTCCGCCATTGTAATAATAGTAGGCTTCGGGGGTATTCCAGATTGCTTCATCTTCTTCGGACAAAACACTTCCACTTACTTTGGTCAGCCCGTCGGAGGTGCTGCTGTCGGCGAATTTCATATCCTGATTCTCGCCTCCTCCACAAGGATAAGCGGAGTATTCCTGACGGAATGAAAGTATCACACGATAGATGGCACCCGGTTCCTGATGGATCAATCCGGCAAGGTCTATCGAGTAATCTCCCCAATGATGAATGTCTTTGGAAGCATCTTTGGCAAGCCATAACGTTTTCTTGTAAACCAGTCTTCCCGAACGGCGCAGCTCATTGGCCGAGGCCAGTGAATTGGTTTGCATAAACATCAATACATTGTTCTCGAAAATGCGGATCACGCTCAAATCCACAGCATACAGGTTGACAGCCCTGAAAGGAATAATCAGACTTTTCGAATCGGGCAGGATAGCGGCGGTAGTAGACATTTCCACTTGTGGTTTCAGACTTACTTCACTGAATGAGATCGTATGAGAAGTTCCCAACGCTTTACCTTGACTGTCTTTGACTCCTTCATGGATATTCAACGTCAGTTTACTTTGTGTGTTTGCTTCGAAATAGATAAAAACTCTGTTCTCACTGATTTGGAAGATCGATGAGGAGATTTCCGGGATCTCAATCAGTCCTTTTAAATCTTGAGTAGTGGATAGGGGAGCGGAGAAAACAATCTCGATTCCGTTTTCCGGTTGGTCGATGCGTTCGGCAGACATAAAACGAAAACAATCTTTTGCCGGTATCAGTACTTCTTCGCTTTGTTTACGGTTGATGCCGGCCGGGTTGCCGTTGGCTGTGATAGTCAAGGGGTAATCATCAGCTTCTCTGGGGATTTGTCTGATACTAAACAAATACCGGGTATGATTGTCGGTTGCGGTGACTTCCACCGGATAACTCTTTTTCCCGTCACTGGCAGTCAGCATCTTTTCTACCTCTTCCTTTTTCACTACGTCGCTGAAACGTATCTCTCCTTTCATATTTATCTCATTCGGTTGGGTAGCTGTAATTGGCAATGATTCCAGTTGCAGGGTGAAGTTACGTTCCTGTACACGGAATGAGAAGTTGAACTCTTTCAGCTTTTTCTCCACTTCGATGAAGTCTCCGAGCCGGAAAGTTCCTTCGTAAAGTGTTCCCGGTTTCAGCGCTCCTTCTTCAGGCACAAATTCAATGGTATTGTTGCTTACCCAATATGCTTTTCCCTTTAATGAAGGTGAGAAACTGAATGGGTTGCTTTTTAACTCATTGTTTATATCCACCATGGGTTGGTCGTGGGTCAGTTCTATACGTATGGTCGAATTTTGCGAGATGACTCCTCCCGTATATGCGTTTACATACGGTGCATAATCGGCAGAAGGAATGATGTCTTTTTGAGTGCGTGTGCATGAATATAGGCCCACAGTTATCATGATGAGCAAAAATAGTCCGGTAGCACTGATGCTACGTGTAGTCTTTGTTTGTCCCATAGCGAGGAGTTTTTTTATAGTTCAACAAACAAATATACAGTTTTTATGCTAAATCCTTTGTTATTCTGATTATTTTTGCAAGTTCTTAATCAATTTATTTATGGGGAAAAAGAAAGAATACAAAGAGGCCAATCGGCGATTTCTGAAAAAGCTGTCTTTTCAGGAGGGTGTTTTCGCATTGCCGGGTGGAATCTATTACAAAGTTTTGGAAACTGGCGAAAGTACGATTTCTCCGGGTGCACGGAGTATTGTTACCGTGCATTACAAAGGAAGTCTGATTGATGGCCGGGTGTTTGATAATTCTTATGAGCGTACTTGTCCCGATGCCCTACGTCTTAGTGATGTAATAGAAGGATGGCAGGTGGCACTTCAGAAAATGCATGTTGGCGATAAATGGATTATTTATATTCCTTATGCAATGGGATACGGTATCAAATCTTTTGATTCTATTCCTGCCTACTCGACATTGATCTTCGAAGTGGAACTGCTGGGTGTTGCATAGAGCATAAAGATGAGCTATAGGGAATCAGATACATGGATATTTTTCTTTTAGCTTCTTCATGAAAGACTTGCTTACTTGTAAAAGTTCCATTTCATTAAATGGAGGAAGCAATATGCAATTGTTGTCTTCAATCGAAACCAGATAGCTTATATTGATAATGTGTGACTGGCTAATCTGGATAAGATAGGGATGCAGACTCAATATCTTTTGTGAGTTTGTATTTCTTCTGAGTGCCAGGATATGATTGTTATTTAATACAGCTTCCCATAGTTTACTCTTGGAGTTATACCGGAAATAGCCAATCTGTTCTAAATGGATTAGTTGCAAGTTTCCAGTTATAGTAGTATATAAAAAGATCTTTTCTTCTTGATTTTTCTCTGTGTTGGTGTGATTACAATTGTCAATATTCATATTCTATTTATCTTAGTATTCGATTAATCTGTTGATGATGCCAACGTCGTAGTTTTATTTTGCATCAAAAGTAACGGATTGCTTTTAGCTATAAAAATAAAAAGTGTCTCATTCCTGAAATGAGACACTTTTTACTATTAAGAATTGTGCTTTTAAAAAAGGAAATTATTGTTCTACTCTTTGATTCTCAATGAATTTACTGGGTGATACACCATACTTTTCTGAAAAGTTACGATAGAAAGTTGCCCGGGAGGTGAAACCGCATGCAAACATAAGTTCTTTTACATTACTCTTTGGATTTTCGGCGGCTAACTGTCTGAAATATTCCAGTCGAAGATAATTAATGTATTCCCGGAAACCTGTAAAGCCCTGACTTTTGATTGCTGCTGAAATATCATGTTCCTGTTTATTCAGGGACTTGGCTAAAAGTTCTATATTATACCGTTGATCGGTATAGGGATGCTGTTCCTGAAGATAGGCTTCAATCGTTGAGAAGAGCGGGAGAGTAGGAGATGGCTTTCCAGCTTGTAGCATTATAGTGCTTTCCGTATTCTTTGCATTATGAATCATGTTTATATGGTTCGAAAACGGATTCTCATAACGTAAATATTGTATGGAGAATAAGACCGTAAAAACGATTGCCATAATGCCGAACAGATTGAAAACAAATTCATTGATATTTAGAGTGAACAAAATGTATATCCCTAAAAATACGAATAGAAAACCGATGAATAGATACATGTTATTATTTATCCTGCGGTAGGTCTTGTTATTCATCATCGGATAAATAAGAAGAACGAGTGGGGTAAAAACGGATAACAGGAATATGCAAGCCCTAAGCTTGACATCTATTTGATGGATATTCGGAATAATTTCATCTATGGAGTGGATGGGGGTGATATTCCCATTGAAACCTAAATAACTGATTCCTACCGTTATCGTAATGATAGGTAATAACAGAAAAGTAAATATCCTGAAATGGTTCAGATAGCCCGGCGATAAAGAAGCGATAGGGAACAGGGCTACAATATTTGCTAAAGCATACCATTTGAGCATTTTCTCTATGTTGAGCAATTCTGTGAAGTTGTATTCCGGAGTGTCTGTGACAATTGTCAGCCATCCGATATTTTCCCATGAAAACATAATGCCGATGCCGGTTGCTATAATTCCCCAATATAATTTCGGATAATTGTCTTTAGCACGTATAATAAGGATGATTCCTATAATTAACGCAATCAGATCAAGTGTAAGCTCAATAGATAGATGTGTAATTCCCATTTTTTTGACGTGTTTCTATTCCTTGCCAGTCAGTGTGTAAATGTTTCCCGTACAAAGGTAGGCAAAATAGAAATATCAGGCAATAAAAAAGATATGGCTTTGGAGAAACTTAGTTGTGCGGCGATATGCTATATTTCTTTCGCTGAATCATTTTCGGCCAATTCTTTGATCTCTTTATTCAAAAATACAGAAAGCACAGTTCTTACTACAACCACTCCACCCAGGATTGCCAATTCGTCCAATGTTGGATCAACCACAGTTTTTAGTATGTCGGAAGCAATTAGAAATTCCAATCCAAGCAAAAGGTAAGTGCCAAAATCCGCCCTCAACTGCCGTATATTGTTAACCGTATATGTTCCGTTGAATCGTTTTATTTCATTGCGTAAAAAGGCGATGAAGCAGACTAATACTCCGTAAGTGACAATTAGCAGACTAATAACACTGATAATAGTGGCAAGTGTATTTAAGAATGTGAGTAGCATTGTTGTATAATGTTTTAGTATCTGTTATGTAAACAGGCGAAGTCATACAAAAGTTCTCGAATTAGCTACATTATTTGCTCTTACAGGTTTATATTTGTATATTCAAGTTAAAAGCTACCTATTTGTCCAGTTTAAATAGTGTCTGGAGGGTATTCAAAGTGGGTTGAAAGTGGATGTAAATCAAACACTGATTGGTACAAAGGAGAAAGAAAAGATGATATGGTTTATATGAAGTAATACATTTCAGAATAAATTTATCCATATCAAATTATTACAAATAAAAAGAACTCCTGTAATCGTTAAGATTACAGGAGTTCTTTATCTATATAAAGTAACCTGAATTACTTACCTAAAGCCTGAGCAACATCAACCGCACAAGCTACTGTACAACCTACCATCGGGTTGTTACCAATTCCTAGGAATCCCATCATTTCTACGTGAGCAGGAACTGATGAAGAACCAGCGAACTGTGCATCAGAGTGCATACGACCCATCGTATCCGTCATACCATAAGAAGCAGGACCGGCAGCCATGTTATCCGGGTGAAGAGTACGACCTGTACCACCACCAGAAGCAACAGAGAAATAAGGTTTGCCAGCAAGAACACGTTCTTTCTTGTAAGTACCAGCAACTGGGTGTTGGAAACGAGTCGGGTTAGTAGAGTTACCTGTGATAGATACGTCTACACCTTCTTTCCACATGATAGCTACACCTTCGCGAACGTCGTCAGCACCATAACATTTTACTTTTGCACGAGGGCCGTCAGAGTAAGCGATTTCGCGAACAACTTTCAGTTCACCTGTGAAATAATCGAATTGAGTCTGAACATAAGTAAAGCCGTTGATACGAGAGATGATCTGAGCAGCGTCTTTTCCAAGACCGTTCAGGATGCAACGCAACGGTTCTTTACGTACTTTGTCTGCTTTTGCAGCGATTTTGATAGCACCTTCAGCAGCAGCGAAAGATTCGTGACCTGCCAGGAAAGCGAAACATTTAGTTTCTTCGCGCAGCAACATAGCAGCCAGGTTACCATGACCGATACCAACCTTACGGTCGTCAGCTACAGAACCCGGGATACAGAATGCTTGCAAACCGATACCGATAGCTTCAGCAGCTTCAGCAGCGTTTGTGCAGTTCTTCTTAAGAGCGATAGCAGTACCTACTACATAAGCCCATTTTGCATTTTCAAAGCAGATAGGCTGAGTTTCTTCACACGTTTTATAAGGATCAAGTCCGGCAGCTTCGCAGATAGCGTTAGCTTCTTCGATGTCTTTGATGCCGTTAGCGTTCAAGGCTGCAATGATACCTTTGATACGACGGTCTTGGCTTTCGAATTTTACTTCTCTAATCATAGTTTCTTTCCTCCTTATATTATTCGTGACGTGGATCAATAGATTTAACTGCTCCCTGTTCTGCTGTTACGCGTCCATAAGTACCTGTAACTTTCTTCAAAGCTTCGTTAGCATCAGTACCTTTCTTGATTTCGTCCATGAACTTACCCATGTGTACGAATTCGTATCCGCAGATTTCGTCGTTCTTGTCCAAGAAGATTTGCTTGATATAACCTTCTGCCATTTCAAGGTAACGAGGACCTTTAGCCAAAGTACCATAAAGAGTACCTACCTGGCTACGCAGACCTTTACCTAAGTCTTCCAAACCTGCACCGATAATCAAACCACCTTCAGAGAAAGCCGATTGAGTACGTCCGTATACGATTTGCAAGAAAAGTTCGCGCATTGCAGTATTGATAGCGTCGCAAACAAGGTCAGTGTTTAATGCTTCAAGAACTGTTTTACCCGGAAGGATTTCAGAAGCCATAGCAGCTGAGTGAGTCATACCAGAGCAACCGATTGTCTCGATCAAGGCTTCCTGGATGATACCTTCTTTAACGTTCAGTGTCAGTTTACAAGCACCTTGTTGAGGAGCGCACCAACCGATACCGTGTGTCAAACCAGAAATATCAACGATTTCTTTAGATTTTACCCATTTGCCTTCTTCGGGTATGGGAGCCGGTCCATGGTTAGGACCCTTCTTTACAACACACATGTGTTCCACTTCGTGTGAATAAGTCATAATTAGCTCTTTTTTTAAGTGATATAATTAAAAATACGTAGTCACGATTCTCTAAATCGCCCACAAAGGTAGTCGATTTATTTGTTTCTGCAAATCGCCTTTTATTACTTTTTTGTGAAAAGTGACAAATCTGTTTACGTTTTTTTGTCGTTTGTAAAGTCGGGATTGCATTTGTGAAAGATTGAGACCGGGAGAACTATCTATTCTTTGCTTTGTTGTTATTAGAAAAAGAAAATTTATGGAACTGAATCAAGTAGATATACATTATTTAATAGCGGCAATTTGCGTTATTTCATCTGCACTTATTTTTTATACGATAGGTGTTTGGGGAGAACGTCTTCAAAGGAAATTAAAGTTTTGGCATCTCATTTTCTTTCTTCTCGGGTTGTTGGCTGATACGGTGGGTACAAGCCTGATGGAGCATATTGCCGAACTGACTCATCTGCATGACGAAATGCATACGGTGACAGGGGCAATTGCTATTCTTCTGATGTTTGTACATGCGTTATGGGCGATATGGACCTATGTGAAGGGAACGCCTATAGAAAAGAGACATTTTAATCGTTTCAGCATTGTAGTTTGGTGCATTTGGCTTATACCTTATTTAATAGGGGTTTATTTGGGGATGCGATTACACGTATAGGATTAGGCAGCAGATAAATAGGGGGAGAGGGATTATTCCGCTAAAAGCTTACGTTATTTAGTTCAAAAGGATACAAAAATGAGGGTGTTCGGAGAGGGGTGTACAAAGCGCTGAAACGCCCACC
>ENA-OXTU01000020-OXTU01000020.1-human-gut-metagenome-genome-assembly--contig:-NODE-20-length-84457-cov-61.266250_pt1 | contig 84457 bp, 50 predicted proteins | sample MGYA00249344_ERZ652650 | MGnify/ENA primary metagenome ERZ652650 (study PRJEB26925, sample SAMN05826532) | human gut metagenome | biome: ENVO:2100002; feature: ENVO:00000062; material: ENVO:00002003...
CGCAAAGATATGGCGGCTAACAACTTATGTCAAGGCGGAAAATAGAATGGTTACAAAATAGTTGAATATTTTTTCAAAATATGTTCTATAACTTGTATTTTCTAATCTTTTATTCCATACTTCTTAACCATGCAATTTCTTCTTTCCATTTACTTTCATCCGGAGTTTCGAGTATTAACGGTATATTATCAAATCTGGAATCTTGCATTAATCTTTCAAAAAAAGCTTTGCCAATCAATCCTTTACCAATGCTGTCGTGGCGGTCAACATGGGTGCCTAATGCTTTTTTAGAATCATTCAAGTGCATACCACGGAGGTAGTTGAATCCGACTTCTTTATCAAATACATCAAATACTTTATCATATTCATTGACAATATCGTAACCAGCGGTATAGGTATGGCAGGTATCGAGACAAACACCTACCCGGTTCTTATCGTTTACCCGATCAATGATATATTTCAATTGCCAGAATTCGCTTCCTAAATTACTTCCTTGTCCGGCAGTGTTTTCAATAACGGCTGTTACACCCTTTGTTTTCTCTAAAGCGAGATTAATGCTTTCTGCGATAAGTGACAGACAATCTTCTACCGATACTTTATTGAGAGAACTACCAGGATGAAAATTTAAAAGTTTCAATCCAAGCTGTTCGCAACGTTGCATTTCATCCAGAAAAGCGGCACGGCTTTTTTGAAGTCCCTCTTCCTCCGGATGCCCCAGATTGATAAGGTAACTGTCATGTGGAAGGATATATTCCGGTTGGAAAACATATTTCTCACAATTCTCTTTGAAGAGACTGATACTTTCTTCTGTTAGAGGTTTACTTACCCATTGACGTTGATTCTTGGTGAATAACGCAAAAGCATTTGCTCCTATTTCGTGCGCATTAATGGGTGCGAACTCTACGCCACCAGAGGCGCTAACATGTGCTCCGATATATTTCATTGTTCTTTCTTAATTTATTTTACTCTGCAAATATAACGTTTTTAAAGGAGTATATGTTTGTAGAGAGAACTCTTCTTGGTTACAATTCATAGGATCATGTACTTTATACTCTGTTCTTTATCTTTTATTCTCTATAAAAAATATCCCGTTATTCAATTTTCTATAAATTGAATAACGGGACAGTTTTTTGGGGGGAGAGATTAAATCTCAAAATCCGGTAAATAGTCTGTCAGGACTTTATTAACCTGTTTCCCTTTTACCTGATCTGTTACCGTCGTTGCACCTTCCTTTTTACCGGCATCGTAGTTTAAGGAAACTTTCTCCACTTTATTACTAACGTGAATAGCGGCTTTTCCTTTTTCCGTAAGGTTGCAAGTGATAGTCCAGTCACCTACTTGAATGATATTGCCTTTGCGAACTACCTGCATATCCGGACGGTTGTCTCCATGTGTATCCATCACAGTCAGGAAACGGGCGGTTTTGCAAGGAACAGTTGTAGAAGAGAAATGCCAGTGATTAGGATATTTCACCGCTTTTCCTTGTGCATTCGTTACATTTTTCCAGTTGGTCGGAGCACAGAAGAAAGTATCTACTATTGCCTGTTCCGTTTTTGCCGAACTGAAAAGATGGGCAACAGAGATACCACCGGCTTTATTCCTTCCGGTTACTTTCACCTCATTGGGCAGTTCCTGTATTTCCATCGGTAATTCTACAGTATGTAAAAGGTAACTCCATGTAACAGCCTCCTTTCCTTCCAGTTCATCATAAATCACGAAAACTCCGGTACTTCCCAGTTGGATGATATGACGGCGGAACATATCCAGTTTATTCTCATCCCATCCTTTTTCAGGCGTATATTGCGTACCGGATAGTTCGCCACGTTTCAGCCATAGGGGAGAAGTCTCTTTACCATAAGCATTGGAAGCATCTCCTACCATATAAGCGATTTTTTCTCCTTCATACCAACGCGGAATCCAGCCATATCCTTCCGTTCCAATCTTTTGAGTCATTCCATTTACCAAAATGCTATTGTGCGCACGGGTGTTACGGTAAGAATACATACAATGATCGTCCGTAAAACCTGTACGATGTCCGCTGCTATAAAAAATGGCTTTACCTCCATAGAATGTATTAAAGGCATTCTGATTGGCCAGTGCATGGGAAGTGGAACCATAAGAACTGGAGCGGAACGATAACATGGCATTCTTATCTATATCTCCCAAAGAGGTATTCATCGTACCGATTCCCGTTTCATTGAATACTTTCGCCATGGGTAGTTCGGCAAGAGTATGTCCTTCTTTGGGGAGAGCTTTCTTGGTTGTACAACGATACCAGGTCAAGTCTCCTGATTTTCCGAGGAAAGTTTTTTCCATGATATCCGGTTCCTTTTGCAGAATGGTACGTACATAAGCGGCCGCCCACGGATTATTACATTCACGTGCCAAGGCATCCGCATAACCTACTCGTGTACCGTTCGGCTTCATCTTGCTCTCATGTGAATTGCCTTGTCCGGCAAATTTTGAGAATGGAGGCTGCTGGTAGATGACGTAAAATACATTGTTGTTATACCACGGATCAGCGAAGAAATCGAATCCACTGATACGGGAGTAGAAAGCGGGAACTTCAATCAATGTGCGAAGATTGACCTGGAAATAGGAATCACCATTGTGCCATCCTCCATCCGCATTGAGGCCCGGAAGACGGGATACCCATTCATTGTAGCAATAATCCACCCAGGTGGAAGCCATCGGTAGCTCACCATACGTAGCAAATGCCGCCATATTCAAGATACGGAAAGTCATTTGCCAGACATGATTATCAGCAATGCGGTTTTCCAAGTGATTGACATATTCATGATAGAACTTCTTTCCATTGTCACGAATCGTTCTTAGGAGTAGTTTTCTCTCATTCGGAGTCAACAGATTGTACCATGCATCATACGCTGAAGTACTCATGGACAGAATAGTAGAACGATTGAAATCTCCGGCAAAGTATTTACTGTTTTTCCAGGAAAGAATTTCGGAAAGCCGCTTTATACCTTCTTTGTAGTATACCTCGTCTTTCGTTAGCAGGTAAGCGCGTACCATGGCTTCGATATTTGCTTCTTCACGGTCTACAATCTTACGACTTTCCCGAATCAGGGCAGAACGATATTGAACAATGTTTGTCAGCTTGACAACCTGGGTTGTATCAATTTCTTCTTCCAGATGTTTCAGCGGGTGGTTCAGGCATTTATCGGCTTTTCGGATATAAGCCTGTGCCTCCGGATTGTTTTTATTCCGTTCGATGATATTATCCCAATCTTCGGTATCAAGCAAGATGCGGGGATGGGTTTGGGGTAATTTGGCTAATACTTCCTGTAGAGAAGGAGGGCTGAATGTACGTATGTGTTCGTCTATATAAAAATGATAAACAGGTGACCATTCTTCTTTTCCTTCTTTGTCAACGTAGGCATGTTGCCAATACCATTTCCCTTTTTCAAAGAGTTTGAATGGGTTGAAAAAGGCCCATTTTCTTTCGGCGGTAATCACTTCCGATTTGAATTCGGGGTCGCGTGCGATACGGATGCGGTAGGTTACTTCCGGTTTGTAGTCCTCTTCTTCAACTCCGTCCAATACGGCACCGAGGTGCGGGAACTTATCCGGCCACATAAAACGCGGAGGATTGACGGTAATATGCTGTCCGTCCAGGGGCGAAGGCGTTTCGCGGACTTCATGCATCAAGGTCTGTTGAGTCAGATGCATGATTCCTTTTTGTGCATACCCGTTGGCGAATAGCAAAAGGGTGAACAAGAGGAAAATAGATATTCGTTGTTTCATCATATAACTTTGCTTTTATTATTCATCGCTTTGTTGTTCAGCGTTGTTTGAACAAATCTTTCAGACGAATAGTCTTGTTATTAATCAGTGGACGTGCCCAGAAACCAATAAAGGTGATATATCCTACGAAAACAAGGATAAAGAGCATACCTGTGCGAAGTGATGTTGCATCTGCCAGCGTACTTACAATCATCGGACCACCGGCACCACCTACAATTGCTGAGCATAGTATACCTGCGAATGAACCGTGGTGCTGTGACGCAGAGTTCAGTGCTAATGAGAATACGATGGAATACATCATGGAGATACTGAAGCCAACAGCTGGGAAAGCAAGCATAGATACTTCTTTACTTCCGAACAATGCTGATAATAATAGAATGATCGTCAGAATTCCGGAAATCTGTAACAATCGTTTGCTGTCAATCAACTTGAGTAGGATCATGCCTACCAGACAACCGGCTGTCATCAATCCCCAAAAATAGCTCACGGCTTGTGCACCGTCTGTTTGCGGGTTAACTCCATGGTATTGGTCCAGGAAGGTACTCATAAAGATTGAAGTTCCTTGTTCCGTGCTTACATAGCAGAAGATTCCCAGGAAAAACAGCCATACATATTTCTGTTTGAATAAAGCCAGATATGAATCTTTAGATCCGCTTTTCTCGTCTTCTTTCAACTCGATTTTGGGAAAACGGGATACACCGACAGCAATCAGCATGACCAATAGCAGGATTGTAAATACCCAATAAAGAGATACCCACGGCATTTCCCGTGGAGTGACATCGGCCAACAAGTCGATAAAGAAACCCTTACCTGCTGTATATGTCGCCGGATTAAGTTCGCGAATCAGATAAGTATATACCAGAGGACTTAGGAAAGAAGCAATGCCAAACATAAATTGCGCCAGTTCGGCGATAAATGCATAGTTTTCTTCTCCTCCTACGGTACGTTGGAGTGGATTCAATACCGTTTGTAACATGGCCATTCCTAACCCGATGATGAAAGAAGAAGCTAATAACATTGGATACGTGTGCATGCAGGCAAACAAGATGGTACCGATGAACGGCATCAGAAACCCACCGAATAATACCGGCTTTTCACCGAAACGGTCAATGAGCAATCCGGCAGGGATAGACATGATGGCATAGGCCAGGAAGAAAGAAGTCGGGATAAATCCCGCCATTGCCAGGTCGCTTAGATTGAAGTTGTGGATAATATCCGGAATGAGTGGACCTAGAATATTGGTGATAAACGAGATGGTAAACCAGAACGCCATAATCAGCGCCAGCATTCCTAAATTTTTTCTCATAATCTTAAATAGTTGATAGTTGATAAATGATAACTGATAGATGGAAGTTGATAATTAATGATGATTGAGTATTTGTATGTTGGAATAACTTTCATTTACTAACTATCATTTATCAACTATCAACTATCATTTATTTTTGTTTTCATTTGAAAAAGAGTGAAGCAGCTCCAATACTTCCGGCCTTGTTTCCAAGAGCGGCAGCTATGATTTGAGTATTCACGGCGCAGTCGGGGATAGCGTAACTGCGGGCTTTTTCACTTACTTTTTGAATATAAAAGTCTCCGGCTTCGGAAAGTCCTCCACCGATCACAATCTTTTGAGGGCTGAAGATATTGATAAACCCTGCAATTCCGTGTCCCAGAAAATCGCAGTGTTCTTCCAGCGATAGTTGTGCAATCTTATCTCCTTGTTTGTAAAGGCGGACGATCAGTTCTCCATTAATCTCTTCATCCGGGTAGGAGATACCTGCGTCTATTATCCGTTGACTGAAACGGCGTACCAAGGCAGAAGTGGAAGCGTAATGTTCCAGACAGCCGACGGAACCACAGGCACAAGGTTCGCCATTGGCAATGAGAGGCACGTGCCCCAGTTCTGTCCCCCGGTTAGCATAACCGTTGAACAATTTGCCATCAATGACTACTGCACCGCCAATGCCTGTTCCTACTGTTAGGAAAACAACATGAGTGGCTCCCTGTCCGGCTCCATACATTGTTTCTCCTAATCCCATCAGATTAGCATCATTTCCCAATAAAGCCGGGAGTCCGGTTTCCTTTTCAATACGGTCTGCCAGATGTATGTTTTCCCAACCGTTGATGTTTTCCGCACCTCCTAGAACAATACGGTTTGTAGAATCTACGATGCCTGGTGTACCAATTCCTATACCATTGATTTTGTAGCCTTGTTCTTGTGCAAAAGCTTTTACCTCATTGATAGCAGTAACCAACTGTCCGATGACAGCTTCTGCTGATACATCGGCTTTCGACGGTAACTTCCCTTGAAAGTAAAATACGCCTTCATTATCAATTAGGGCGTATTTTACAGAAGTTCCGCCAAGGTCAATTCCTATAGCGTATTCTTTTTCCATATCACCAAGTAATACTTAATACATAATACTTAATACTTAAAAAAATCACACTCTTTCTGCCCAAATCGGTGAACTCCAAGCCCATTGTCCGTCACGTTGGCGAACGCGTACATAGTAGTAGTCCGTATCACGTTGCGGGTCTTTATCTTCCATGTAGTGTTCCAGAGTGAAACAGCTTTCCGGCATAGCACGATTGAAAAGGATCGCCTCGCTCAACCAACCGATCATGAAGTGTGAACGTGAACCTTCGAGCAACTCGCCCAATGTATGTTCAAACTTCTTGCCATTGAATTCGGCAATGATCTTACCGTCTTTGGGCATTTCCACATCCAGAATGACGGCTTGCATGGCTGCTGTAGTCGTATTCGGATTCTTGCTGCTATACATATCCAGTTCGGTTTCCTTGTTGCCAACGGATACGATACGGTTGACATGCGTGTGGAATTCAGTTTCACCTTCTTGCGGAGAAGTGAACGCTGCGCCACGGAAACAAGGAGTTACACTATGGATCTGTCCTTTGTCCACGGACAGTTTACCCTGCCAATGTACGTATTTCTCTTCACGATTCCAACCAAAATCAACTTTAACTTTGCAACGTACCGTATCACCTTCCGGGGCAATCGGAGTCAGCGGGCCATTCATGCGAGCTAAAATCTGTCCGTTCTTGACAATATCTACATAGTCGATACAGCTTTCACCTGTAACGTTCAGATAGATACGGCGGCTGTTACCGCGAACCACGTCACCCATGAAAGCGTCGTTGAGGCGGAAGTCGATAATAATTTTATCACCGGTTGCGGCACATACATGGCGGGTGCGGAGAGCTTCCCAAATAGCGTCGCGAGTCAATGACGGAGCCATGACACCGATACGACCGTCGCCATAGCTTCCCGGATAACCGGAATGTTGATCGGTAGAAGCCATGATACCGAATTTGTTGCCTAATTCAAGACCATATTGAATGGTTCCTTCCCATTGGCGCGGACCCATATCGTGTAGATAAGGATAATCTCCCTGATCGCTTTCTGCCAGACCATGACGGGAATACATTTCTACGAATGGGGTAATATCTCCTTCGGTAAAGCATTTCCAGTTGTAACCGCGATAGCCGCCCTGGTAACCCATGTGATGTGGAGTAATAAATACTTTGTGTCCTTTTGCCTTCTGTTTCCAGTCTTCGATAGAAGTACATTCCACAAGCGGTGCGTCGAGATCATAATTCAATGCAACATGGTCACCATGTTCCATGCTGTGGGCCTCGTATCCGACAAAAGTAAGGAATTCACCTTCTTTATTATATTCATTCGTCATTTTTACGTACTTCTCATAACCGCCTTCACGCAAACGTTTGAAAGCTCCTGTGTGATAATCAATCACCCATTTCAGGCGGGGATCATCTGCTCCGGGAATATCCGGCCACATGGCATGAGGAGTGACACTGACAAAATCCAATTGTCCTTTCGCTGCTTCAAAAGCGTCGCGCATGTCGCCGTGTCCGTATGTGATGTTGCAATGGTTATGTAAGTCGCCCCAGTACATTTTGAGGTTACTGGCTGACGGCATAATCTTTTTTGCTTCTTTGCTTCCAGCTGCGCAAGAACCCAGCAAACTGCCTGAAGCTGCCAATCCGAGGAAAGACCAGCCTGTGTTTTTTAAAAACTTTCTTCTATCCATGGTTTTATCTAATTTATTCGGTAAACTAATAATGAAGCATATTAATTCTTATTTATATGTCCTCCTCTTAGCGGTTTTGCATTTGTCGGCGATCACCTTTAAAGAGGACTTTTTCCTTTTCATCCGGGTCAGTATCTTTATACTGCTTTTGAGTGTCCTGAAGTAGCTCCATCAGCTCTTTTTGTACTTTAGCATACTCCGGTTTGCCGAAGACGTTGTTCATTTCTCTCGGATCAGCTTTCATGTCATACATTTCCCATTCGTCAATATCGTTGTAGAAATGAATTAGTTTGAAATCTTGTGTACGGATGCCATAGTGACGTTTTACAGAGTGTTCTGCAGGGTACTCGTAATAATGGTAATAAGCAGCTTTACGCCAGTCGGCCGGGGTTTTGCCTTCGTTGACCAATATCGGTTTCAAAGAAGCTCCTTGAATATCTGACGGGATATCTACTCCGGCAAAGTCGAGGAAGGTAGGAGCAAAGTCTACATTCATGCTGATTGCATTACTGGTACTTCCTGCTTTGATTGCTTTCGGGTAACGGATGATAAGAGGCATGCGCTGACATTCTTCATACATGAAGCGTTTGTCAAACCAGCCATGTTCTCCAAGGAAGAAACCCTGGTCGGAGGTGTAGACAATGATTGTATTGTCCAGTTCACCAATCTTTTCGAGATAATTCAGTAGTCGGCCGATATTTTCGTCTACTGCCAGAACCGTAGCCAGATAATCGCGCATATATTGTTGATATTTCCAGCTGATTAAAGATTTGCCTTTCAAGTCACCTTTGCGGTATTCGGCAATGCGCCCGGCGTATACAGAATCCCATTTATCCTGAACTTCAATAGGCATACGTTTATATACACTATAAAGACGGTTGGTTGTATCTTTCAGCATCTCTTCACGAGTCATCAATTTGAGATCCCAGTCGTTTGTCAACGTGTGCTCGATAGACATATCCTGCTCGCGAGCAGCTCTTCCACGACCTTCGTAGTCGTCGAACAGATTAGCCGGTTCCGGAAAAGTTGTATTGTTGAATATGCCCAAATGGCGGGGAGCGGGCATCCAGTTACGGTGTGGGGCTTTCTGGTGATACATCATGCAGAACGGTTTGTTCTTGTCACGTCCTTCAAGGAATTTAATTGCTTTGTCGGTAATAATATCCGTAGCATATCCTTTTTCTACGATATGTTTTCCGTCTTCCCAGAAATCAGGATCGTAATAGTCACCTTGCTCATGTTGGCCGCTAAGGATACTCCAATGGTCGAAACCTTGCGGTTCGCTGATGAGATGCCATTTGCCAATCATGGCAGTCTGGTATCCGGCTTGCTGAAGAAGTTTGGGGAATGTCTGCTGATCGCCGTTGAATGTACTTGCATTATCGGTAAAACCATTTTCGTGACTGAACTTGCCGGTGAGGATGCAAGCGCGCGAAGGTCCCGAAAGAGCATTGACAGCGTAACAATTATCAAAGCGAATACCTTCATTGGCAATCCGGTCCATATTAGGAGTTTGAATCAAATTTCCTCCATAACAGGACATCGCTTGAGTGGTGTGATCATCCGTCATCATGAAGATAATGTTCGGCTGTCTGACTTCTTCTTTCTTTTGGCTGCTGCAAGAAACGAGACTTAGTGCTGCCAATGGGAGGAGTAGGGTAGAGGAGGTGTAATAGTTTTCCATAATGATAAGAAGCCTCTCCCAAGAAAAGGGGTAGGGAGAGGCTTTGAGGCTTTTTATAGTTTGTATTTTAATGACTGTTTCTTTCCGTTTACTTTCACTTCTACTTCCAGACCGTTTTCATCGAACGCTTTGTTCTTGAATTTAGCGTCAAATTTAGGGGCATCTGCGCTTTTCTTAACCGGGTAGATAACAGTGATGTAACGTACAGCTTCTTCGCCGTCTTTTCTCACGTTGAACGATACATTCATACGTTTGTAGCGTTTGCGATAAGCTGTTGAACACCATCCTGGTTCTTTCTTCATACTCATGCCAGCAGGGCCAAAGCATTGCAGTTTCATATTGCTTCCATCCTCAAACTGTGTCAGGAACGTCATGTCTTCGCGGCTGTTGGCAATTTCTCCTTTCGGCATCTGATAGTGAAGATTGATAGAACCTTTACCGCTACCTGCCATTTCATCTACAATGACAAAGTAAGTGTTATTAACGAAGAAAACAGAACGACGGTGTTTCAGATTCTTGTAACTCGGATTTTCAGTCACTAAAGTCTGGATAGCACCTTCCGGTTGCCATAACTTTGTAACAGATTCTGTTGTCTCGAGATTTTTGTTGTCCAAGGTTACTGTGTTGTGAACACAAGTCTGACGGTGCCAGTTACGTTGTTCCATTACTTCGCCTTCACCGGCGTATACATACGAACCTGAATCCGGGAACAAATTCTTGCCGTTGAACCAAAGTTCAAATGTACCATTATCCGGCTGACAGTGCCAGAAAGCTTTCGGACCTGCCTTTACTACCATTTGGGTAGCATCCATTCCCCATGAATTACGGAATACAAAGAAGCCTGATTTCAGGAAACCTTTAGACATATAATCTGGCAATGTACCTTCTTTTCCTTCTGTGGCAAAGTATTTGATTGCCTGGTTCTTCGGGAACAGTTTGCTCCATGACTTGTAGTTTTTCACCATTTCTTTCTTTGTTGTCAACTTGGCGTCGCTGAAACATGGATTGGTGTAATCAGGGAAAGAAATGTTTGCATAGAACATAATCATGTTTTCAATGGTATCCAAATAATCTTGAGGGAATTCCTTACGGAATCCATTAGCATCTGCGATACCTAAGGCTTTACAGAAAATGTTAATAGCTGCCAGATGATAATGTGGGTCAAGTTCGAACTGTCCGCCATCTTCGTATACCTGTACGTGAATTTCACGGTTCAGAATGTCGATACCACTTTTTCTCCAAGCCGGAGCCTCTTTGAATTCAGGGAAAAAGGCACCTGCATAAATCATGCGTTGAGCTTCAAACAGTAAATGGTTGCCTTGATCCGAGTAATTAGCAAGGATATGTACAGCATGTTTGTAATAGTTCACCAGGAATTTTGTCAGGAAGTCCGGAGTGAAAGAAGGGGAGGGAAGGAATAACTGGAATTGTGAAGTCTGGTCTTGCAGACGATTACTCACTTCCAGAGGACGCCATGCAAAACGTACGTTTTCTACTTCACCTTTGATTTTTCCATCACTTACCAGCTCATATTCTTTCTTGTCCATCTTCACCAACGGATTCTTTTTAATCCAATCGATATACTGGTGTGCCCATTCTTTAGCATATTTTTCATCACCGGATATGCGGTAAGCTTTTCCCATCGGAGTGAACCATTTGTGACGATGCAACTGCCAGCGCAGCTCATTATCTTTCACCGGCCAGTATTGCCAGTTGATATCTTCTCCATAATTGTAAGAAGGTTGATAACCTTTATGTACGAAGAATGTATGTTTCAATCCATCATCTGCCCATTGCTGTTCTTCTTTGCTGATGGTCACTTTGTTCAGATTAATATCCGGAGTTTTTACGTTGGTACGTGCACGGTAATAGTCCAGTAATGCTTTGGCAGCATCCTCATCTTTACCCTCCTGATGCAAAGCTTTTACTTTCTCCAGTCCCGGATAATCCAGGTTAAGGAGAGAAAAGACTTCGCTTTTCAGTTCTTGGGCGTAACCCTTGCTTACGAAACATGCGATTGCAAGCAAAATGATGTACTTTAAAGTTTTATTCATGATATAATAGGTGTTATAATTTTATGTATTAGATATCTTTGTAGTTGATACCTTTCAGATCCATGAATCTCTTTAATGCTTCCAGATAATAGTAGTCAGCATAGTTCAGTGGAGTGTCGATTTCAGAACCATTGGGTAGTGAACCTACGGAGTGCATCAAAATGAATCCTTGATTGTCACCCACTTTTGCGAGATATGCATCACTTGACAGATTCTTCAGAATCTTTTCCGCATAATCCAGATATTTCTGTCCATCGGGAACCATTGTGCTTAGTTCGATCATTGCAGAAGCAGTGACAGCAGCAGCAGATACATCACGTGGAGTTTCTTTGGTTACAGGAGCATCATAATCCCAATAAGGAATAGCGTCGTCTGTTTTTACGCGATCCATAATCATATCGGCTATATCCTTTGCAAAGTTCAGGAAGATACTATCATTTGTTTCGCGGAAACAAGCGGTGTATCCGTATACAGCCCATGCCTGTCCGCGTGCCCATGAAGAATCATCGTTCTTGCCTTGGTGGGTTTGTTTCCGTTCTACTGTACCATCGCTGTTATAGCTTACTACATGCCAGCAAGTATAATCCGGGCGGAAGTGATTATGCATCGTTGTCATGGCATGTTTGATAGCGATGTCTTTATATCTATTGTCGCCTGTTGCTTTTGCTACATTGAACAGAAGATCAAGGTTCATCATATTGTCGATGATAACCGGGAAGTTCCATGTTCCGAAATCCCATGAACGGATAGCACCGATAGAATCATTGAAACGACCGCAGAGGTTATCGGCAGTTTCTCTCATCACAGCAGCGATGGTATCGTTAGGTGAGAGACGTTCTGCATTGCCGTAGCTACAGTTGACCATAAATCCCAAATCATGTGTACCTTTATAATAGCGTACCGGATTCAGAAGATTGGTATATTCGATTGCTTGAGTTTTCAGTGTATCGTTTCCTGTCAGTTCGTATGCATACCATAATGAACCGGGGAAGAAACCGCTTGTCCAGTCATAAACGTTACAGAGCCGACGTTTGCCTAATTGCTCGGCAGTAGGTTGTGCACGTAGGGAATCTTTAAATGTTAATGAATCTCTTTCCAACTGACGGCAAAGGAAATCCATGTCATAGCCGGTACGGATGGAACGTGGCAACATCCCTGTACCACTAACTTCTTCAGCAGAAAGTTGTAATTGGGCAGAAGCTACATCCAGTCCTTTTTTTATCCAACTGTAGTCTTCCTTTGGGGTTATCTGGCACGCCGCAAGTGCAATACTAACCGAAGCAAAGAGAACAAGTTTCTTTTTCATGTTATTCATTTTAAGTAATTGTTTTTAGAAGTTTTGTACTGATGCAAAAGTAACCGAAAGACTAAACTTTCCGTTGCAGGATTGTCTAAAAGGTGTTTGAACCTTGCTTTTCAAGTTTTGATTTTGTTGAAAATGGTTTTAAATTTCTCCAATATGCCCTATCTAAGGCATATTGGAGAAGATTTTATTTAAATTACCACTTAGGATTTTGATTGAATAAAATACATAAGTCCATATCTCGTTGTGGAATAGGGAATAACTCATGTTTACCATTAATTGTATATGTTGCCACAGAATAATTAGGAGAGCCAGCACTTTCCCACCAATAACCTAATTCTTTCGCAGTTTCTTGTATGGTATTATAATAAATGCCCCAACGAACTAAGTCCATACGTCGATGACCTTCGAATGATAATTCATAACTACGTTCTTTACGAACTGCTTCACGGAATCCTTTTTCATCAAGCCCTTCTGTTAAATCACATGTACTTGTATTGCCCGGGTTACCATAACCACGACGACGTACTGCATTAATAGCATTGTATGCATCGGTTGTAGGACCATGTTTCCATTCATTCAATGCTTCAGCATATAGCAACAATACATCAGCATACCGTAAGAAGTACCAATTTACATTTGATTTATCATTGTTAATGAAACTGTTGGTTGTTACATATTTCTCAATATCCCATTTAGCTGGGGTATAATTCTGTTTATTTTTTTGTGCTTTTGTCGGATCTGCGTCTTTTGCAGCTGCACTTTCTTCTGTGTCACTAGCACTGGCTGCCCAAAGAGTTTTCTTTGTGTCAGTATATTGGTAGTTGGCTACGGACAAATCACGACGAATATCAGCTGCATTCTCTCTCCAGTCAAGTACAAATGTATGAACTACCTTTACGTTAGCAGCACAACTTCCACGAACACCGGCAATTGCAGTAGTTTTTACCCCATTCCATTTACCGATACGCCCTACTGGATCACTATTACCAGATACGGTTGGTGAGTAAAACGAAATTTCAATTAAGCTTTCAGTAGGATCCCAAACCCCATTACAAGTATTTTTCCATAATTGCTCATAATCTGTTAGTAGTCCATGCTTTCCTGATTCGATTAGGATACGTGCAGTTTTGGCTGCGGCCTCCCATTTGGATGTATCTTTCACAGGAGCTCCTGCCCAAGTTGCATAGACTTTAGTAAGTAATCCTAGTGCTGCTCCTTTTGAAAAACGGTATTCATTACTTTCACGATATTGGTCATCGACTGCATATGGTAATATATCAGATGCATATAACAAATCATCTTCAATGTACTCATATACTTTTTCTGGAGCTGATTGTACATATGTTGCTGGATCCTGATTAGACATTTCTGTACTGGTCATCAAAACTACATTCCCAAATCGTCTTACTAACTCAAAATAAAACATAGCTCTTAATGCCCTGGCCTCTGCAATATATATGGTGCCCAGTTTCTTATCAGTGCTAGTATAGGATTCAATTTTGTTAGAAATACGTTCTAAAAAATCATTAGCCCTGTAAATACCTGCATAAAGTGCAGCCCATGTTTGCTGTACTTCTGACTGTGTTGTAGGGAATGAGTTTGTAGGAATTATACGGAAGTTCTCATTTCCACTTCCTTCTACCTGTGAGATGTCTGTTCCTAAATTGAATAGTATGGATAAATGATAACCATACATAGCATCCTCAATAGTTGTACGGTATACGCCAAGTAATACATCCTTTGCTTCATCCGCATTGTTCATATAATTTTTCTTCTCTACTTCAGTTCTGGTTTCTTCCTCCAATGAACAAGAAAAAGGAAGTAAACACATTACTGATATGGCTATATAGTATATTATCTTTTTCATATTATATTTTTTGTGGATTAGAATTGAAGATCAATACCAAATGTAAATACTCTACTCTTCGGGTAGGCACCCCAGTCTAGTCCTGGAGTCATAGGATTGCTGCTTGCACTATTAACTTCCGGATCATAACCGCTGTATCCGCTTATGCAGAACAAATTCTGACCTGTTGCATATATGCGAAGCTTAGATGCATGGAATTTACGAGTCCATTTGTGTGGCAGTGTATATCCTAAAGTTATATTTTTTAAACGTAGGAATGAGCCATCTTCTATAAAGCGGGAATATACATCATTAACAATATATCCATCCTGTGAAGGAACTTTATTTGATGCATTTGTCGGACTCCAACGATCAGCAACTTCAGCCAACATATTTCTACGACCACTTCTAGATTGTGTAGCATATAAACGGGTAGCATTATATATGTCATTTCCATAATTGAACTGGAACATGAAACTGAAGTCTATACCTTTATAATTAAATGTATTTGTAATACCACCATACCATTTGGGCATAGCATTACCAATAACAGTACGGTCATTAGTAGTAATAATGCCGTCGCCATCCTGATCTTTATATTTCACAACACCTGGCTTAACAGTACCATATCGTGCATTATTCGTGATTCCTTCTTTTAGAATCAACTGATTGTCAGGAGTTGTATAAAAATCAGAACTTTGATAAATACCGTCAAATTCATATCCGTAAATAAGACCAAGTGACTGTCCGACTGTGGCAATATAGTCATATGCAGTAAAGTTACTGTCGAATCCAGAACGTGCATACATCGACTCTACTCCTGAAGCTAAGCCCTTCAACGTATTTTTGATAAATGAAATGTTGAAGTTGGTCTGCCAAGTAAAGTTACGTGTCTGAATATTAGTAGAGTTAAAACTTAGCTCAATTCCTTTATTCTGAATTTTACCAATATTCTGCATTTGTGAATCGAATCCAGTAACATGTGCTAATGACTGTGCTAATAATAGATCTTTTGTATCTTTGATAAAGAAATCAGCTGTAACATTTAATCTGTTGTCAAAGAATCCTAAATCGACTCCTAAGTTAACACTGCTTGCGCCTTCCCATTTTAAATTAGCATTTTTCAATTGTTTGGGAGTTAGGACAGTAACAGTGTTGTTGCCAATCCCATATTTGTTTGCTTCATATAAATCCATGGAAAGATAATTGGAAATACGGTCATTTCCTACAATACCCCAACCTAGACGGACTTTAAAATTAGATACCCATTCAACATCTTTCATGAAAGCTTCTTCCGAAACACGCCATGCGGCTGAAAATGAGGGGAAGAATCCCCACTTATTTTTGTTAGAGAATACAGTTGAACCATCGGCACGTACTGTAGCTGTAAATAAATACCGATTATCATAGTTGTAGTTTCCACGTGCAAAGAATGATAGAAGCGTTTTTTCGCTGTAACTACTTTCAACTCTACTCGGAGTAGCTCCCAGTCCCAGATAGTCATTGCCTAAATTATCAAAAGGGAAATCCATTGCTTCACCTAGTAAATATTCTGTGCTTTTAAAAGAAACTTCATGACCTAACATAATGTCATAGTTGTGCTTTTTCACCTTCTGTTTCCAAGTAAGGTTGTTGGAGTTTGTCCATCGTACGTCACGTCCCATTTGGGTGCGTCCATAAGGTTTTTGACCGTTACGGTATGCTTCTTTTGAACCATCTTTGTAGAATATATCTGTACGATTGTTGGTTGTATTGTAGGTCCCTGCGGTCTTGAATGTCAGTCCTTTAATAATTTGCCATGTTGCCGAAGCATTTCCGGACCACATTTCTGCACGTTTGTTATTTGTTACTGACTCGGTTTGCTTAACCGGGTTCACTTGAGCTAAACTTTCACCAGATTCGAGCATTTCAGGGTCAATGGCTGAAGCAAGGAGTTCTTCATCTGTCAGTTTTAGTCCACCGGTGGGACGGGCACTTAAAATTTGTGCAAGCATATTGAAGCGTCCAGAATCACCGGATGTACCTACACCTTCACGGTTTGTTAATGCATAGTTGACAGTAAAATTAAAAGAAAGACTTTTACTTAATTTCTGATCAAGACGGAATTTACCTGTTGTTTTATTAAAACCACTATTTTTGAAAATACCATTTTCAATATAGCGTGAGAATGATGCATTATATTTAGTATCTTCCGTACCTCCCATGATTGATAAACTATGATCTTGTGACCACGTTGGATTGAATGTTTCATCTTGCCAGTTTACACCGCTTACACCAATATAGTCATCCAGAGATTGATAACGATAAGGGTTTCCATCATCATCATTTCCTGTTTTAAAGTAACTGTCTGAGTATTTAGAGTTTACTTCTCCTTGTAATTTAACGAATTCATATGGAGACAGGACATCTAATTTCTTTGATATTTTACGATAACTAGCTGAACCATTATAGTTAATAATAGGTTTCCCTATTTTTCCAGATTTAGTGCTAATCAATACGACTCCATTTGCTGCACGTGCACCATAAATAGCTGAAGAAGATGCATCTTTCAGAATCTCAATAGATTCAATGTCAGAATTAGACAGATAGTCAATGTCATCTACTTCAAAACCATCGACAATATAAAGTGGAGAGGAATCTCCCGTCAGAGTTCCGACACCACGGATATTAATACTGAAACCTGCACCTGGAGTACCATCTGTTGATGTGATTTGCACACCTGCGATTTGTCCTCCTAATGCGCCTGCCACTGAACTGGTTTTAAATCCTTCTACATCTTTGGCTGCTATAGAAGCTACGGAACCAGTTAAGTCACTGCGTTTCATTGTGCCATAGCCAACTACAACTACTTCATCTAGAGTTTGGTTGTCAGGAACCATTTTAATGTTGACGGTAGGTTGACCGGTAAATTTAATTTCCTGTGTTTTGTATCCAATATATGAGAATGTAATAACAGCACCTTTATTGGCTTTAATTGTATAATTACCATCAAAATCAGTTATACTTCCTGTTGAAGTTCCTTTTACTTGTACAGTAGCTCCGATGAGAGGAGTATCTGTTTCGTCTACAATAACACCTTTTAAAGTGGTATTCTGCGCATATAGGTTGATCGTTAGGATCAGTGTCAAGAGGGTGAACCACCCTCTTACGCTAATTGATTTTATAAAATTTATATTGTACATAACGAGTATTTTTGTATGTATTTATTAGAATTTAGTATCAAACCAGATAAACATAGGAGAAACACGTGCTCCACTAGCAGCTCCTTGAGGATCTTCTCCTTTGACGCTGTAAGTCATTTGACCAATCATTGCTCCATTAGCATTGCCATCTTTTGTGCGCCACATATTAGGATTAATATGTACCTTGAAGTCGGTTTGATCTATGTATCCTAGAGGTTTACTCAAATCTGTTATATTCTCGAAATATGAGACTGGCTGTCTGGATACACCTGCAGATATGCTATATGAACTCCATAAGGTAGATAAGAAATTGTCAACACCTTGTTCTAATTGACCACTTATATGTGAATCGGGACCTGCTATGTTATAGTAGAAGAAATCACGTCTATAGTCTAATCTGAATGTTGATTTGTCTACACCGGTTCCTAAATTTGGAGCTTCAGATATACCACCTTTCATCGGATTAACTTGGAAGACAAATGGAGTATATTCCAGTTGTACATTATTATCTGATACAATAGAGAAATGGAAGAATACTGGTTGACTCACAGAAACTGCAGTTTTTCCCTCTCCAGCTGTAGCTGTAACCATAACCATACCACATTGTCCGGCTTTTAAACCTGTGATAGTGATTTGTCCGGTAGTGACATCAATAGTAGCATTTGTATTTTTGGGGTTATGTTTCAATTCAACCTCCCATTTCAATGATTCCAATCCACCTGGCGCATCTGTTGAAATTGGCGTAGGTTTGACTGTGTTGAGTTTAGCACCAGCTGCAATTCTAAATTGATCAGCGTAGTTCTCTATTGGCTGTAAGTTTAGATTGTTTCCATAACGGAAGAAGGTGAAATAATTCGGATTTTCTATAATCTTCAATGTAAATGTCGCAGTTTCTGAACCTTTGGTATTTGTTGCCATCACTTGAATAGTATACTGTCCGACAGGAATAGTATTACCTTTCTTAATAGTGATGTTGCCATCCAGATCAAGATTTAATTGTCCTTGAAGTTCAGTTGCGAGGTCTACGAACTCATATTTCACTTCATCACCTTTAAAGTTGTCATTCTTCTGAATATCAATTTCTACAGCTTGGACTTCTTCTACATTAGTATATCCGAAATTGGCTATCGGCTCTATAAATTCAACTGCATTTAATGTGAATACATTTTCAAATACAACCCCTTCTGTCGAGAATTCGTTTATAACTTTGACACTGATTTCGTATTTTTCTCCATCTTTGAAACCATGATGTGCAGCCACAGACAATACTCCAGTTGTTGGATCTATAGTAATTTTGTCTGTACTTGGGCTTATTGAACCGATGCTGTAAGCCAACCCTTCTGTAGAACCCTTCAGCACTGGTGAGTTGCTTTGGAAAGTTGTTTCCGGACTAAGTTCTCCCTCTTCTTCTATTTTACCTTCATTGGGAGTATATGTTAGAGACAGAGGTCTGGAAGTGACATTAATTTCCAATGCATTTTCAAAAATACCCATTTCAGGATCTTCTCCAGTCGCTGCAGTTGTTAACTTAAATGATAAGATGTATTTACCAGGTTGGATATTCTGCTTACCTTTGATTATTGATATTTCACCGGTTTCCGAAACTGTAAAATAAGTGTCTGTGTCTTCTATTATAGTTTCATTCCATACAACGGAAGCAATTGTGTAGTTGGTAATGGAAATATGATTACCTTCCGTTGTTATTTGTGAGGTCGGTAATTCTTGACTGCTTTCTGTATCAATAATATCTGCATATTCTACCTGAAGTTTTTCAGGAATGGCTTTGATACCATCTGGTACAGGTTTCATCATGTTGATTTCTACAATATCTGCATATTCGTATCTGTTACCATTAGAATAGCAAGAGATAGATAACTTGTACAAGCCTACTGGAGTATTGCCTGTGCTATTTAACGTGATTTTTCCTGTTTCTGAATCAATGGTAAAGATATTGTCAGAAAAGGCTTCTCCATCGAGTGTTATTTTGGTAATAGTAAAATCGTATGGAGTACTACCTTTGTAAGTCGGACTACTGATAACTCCTGTCATGGAAGGTCCGATATCAGTCATACCTGTGTAGTAAATAGTAAACTTCGTGGAGTCAGTGGTTTCCGTATCAGTACAAGAACTATTGACTACTGTCAATATGATTACTATGAGTGTTCCTAGTAATCTTGAAGTAATGTTTAGTAATTTAGATCTCATATTTTAAGAGTTATTAGTTTATAAGGTATATGATAATGGGTATATAGTTCCTCCTACGTTTACTTCTATAGATACGCTATTTTCACTATATCCGTTATCTGTGAAATGAGCAGATATGTTATTTATATCAGTACTTTTTTTAACTGGTATGATAACTGTGATATAACGTGCTGTTTCATTAGGTTCTTTATTCATATCTATAGTATATGATTGCCGGTCATTATAGTTACCATCAACAAGATATGCTATGCGTCCTGTAAAAGGTGAACAGGTTATCTCCTTATTGGCAAAAGTGCGTACAATGATATTATTGTCATTGCTAAATGCTGTATGAACACCGTTTTCTTCTTTGTCCATAACTACTTCCGTACTACTACCTTCGCAAAGATTAAAGCTTAGATTTACAGTACCTTCAGCACTTCCAATACCTTCGTCTACCAGTACGAAAAATTCTTTATTTACATAAAATACAGCACGACGGTGTTTTAAGTTGTCATATCCTTGATTCTCAAATACAACAAGTTCTGTTGCACCTTCTTCAGATTTTAAAAGTTTGCCCTCGGCCTTTTTTATGTTTTGCTTCCCTAATGATAATGTATTATGCTTATCAATACCGCGAAACCAATAACGTAGTGTGTTGTCACCACCAGTACTGTAATAGGTACATACTCCTGAATCGGGGAAAAAATTACGCCCATTGTGATAAAGTTCAAATGTTCCATTATCAGGTTGATTATGGCTGTATGCACTGATAGAATTGGAGGCATCATTACTTTTATTATTACTTAAAATCATGACAGTAGAGCCATACGTCCAGCCGTTACGTAATACGTAATATCCTGCCTGGTCAAATAATTTCATATCGTTATTAGGCGTATGTCCTTGGGGAGTACCACCGTTACCTGCTGTTTGCATGTATTTAAGTTCCTCACTGTCAGGGAACATTTCTACATATTGCTTGAAATTTGTATTTTTAAGTACATTACGCGTTCGACTCCATGAATCATTAAACATGGGGACTATATTATCAGAGCCTTTGCTAAAATAGTTGGGATAAGTGAAATGCATTACTACTTCAGCTGCTTTGCGAAGCGGTTCTGTAAAATTACTAGGCAGTTTACTGGAGAGTTGGTTTGCCTCTGCTAATTTCATAGCCTCATAGAAATCTGCTACAATGCCTATATGATAATGAAGAGACATTTCTTTATGCCATCCATCACTCATTATCTGATTTTGTACTTCTTCACTGAGTATTTGGTAACCAGTTTCCATCCATTTTTCAGCATTTTTGAATTCCGGCATTAATGTTCCGGCGGTTGCCAGTGCATTAGCTTGTGATATCAGAATATTACCTCCTGATTCATAAGGATAATCAACAAGAAAGTCTGCTTGCTCTGCAAACTCTACTAAAAAAGTAGTAAGCCATTCTGGTGTGAAATTAATAGAGTTTTTGAAATATTCCAGTAATTGTACTTGATCATTGATACGGGTTGCTACTTGCAATTGCCACCAAGACGTTGTGTTTGTACCGCTTTCCGGTTTAGGATTTTGGTTTATCCAATTATTATATACCTCAATCCATGATTGAATGTATTTTTCACTTCCGCTAATTCGATAGGCTTTAGCCTGTGGAATAAACCATTGATGGCGATGGAGCTGTTTCTGATACTCATCAGAGGCACCTTCTGGAGAAAATGTCCAATTAATCGTTCCATCTTTCTTTAAAGAATATGGTTTCAATGTTTCTTGATCTTCGTAGAAATTGTTTACATGAAAGCGATAGTCTTCCAATGCATAATCCGCTTTTGCTTGATCTGCTTCCGAGATTGTTACATTAATTAAGGACAAATTGGGATTAGTAACATTGGTTCTTGTTCTGTAGTATTCCAATAAAGCATTGGCCGCGTAATAATATTCCCCTGTTTCATAGAATTCTTTCACTTTTTCTAATCCGGGATAATTAAGGTTGATAATGTCGAATACGTTGGTATTTACAACATCATTGGGCTTAGAATCGGGAAGTAGATCTATATCTACATTTCCTCCGGTTAATAGATCGTCGTCATCGTCTGCGCATCCTGTAAAAGTGAAAAGCGCACATAAACAAATAAAGAAGATGTTCTTCATACTTTATTAGGTTTTTAATTATTAAAAGTATATTTTACTGTTTGCAAAAATAGGTTATTAAATTATGAAAGCTAACTTAGCTTGTTCACACTTTGTTTAAAAATGATTTTTTTGATATTAAATTTGTTGAATCATATATTACTTCTGTCTAAAAAGCCTGTTATGGGTCTGATAGCAGGCTTTTTATGTATCATAATGTAATCTATCTACCAGTGTTTGCAAGGTTGGTTTTGTACATTTTTACCTCCTCTGATGAATGATTTTTAATCCATAATGATTTTTGGAAGTATGAGGAATCGAAGAAATAATAAAATCCGACTTTTCTCCTTGATGGGAAATGAAGACCTCTTCTCCTTTCTTTAAATCAATTTGGAAAGTATTGTTTGGGAGTGATTGTATGGTGAAGTTTCTTTTTCCTTCAAAAATAGGGTTAACTATATCAGTCGTTATAATGCAAGGTTCTCCTGCCAGACTTTTAATATGGATAAATTGTGTCTTTCCTTGTTTTCTACTGGCAGATACTTTAAAAGCCCCTTCTGTGCGTAGACCTGAATAAGCAATGTCTTTCCATGTAGCGGGAATAGCTGGGAAAATGCGAATCTTTCCACCCCAACTCTGTAATAACATATCGTGGATACTTTGGGCGGCAGATAAAGGTGTCTCAATAACTGGCCCACTTTCTTTATACATAGTCGTCGAACTAAGAAATTTCCCAAATAATTTATTTAGATAGGCTAGTGCATCGTCTCCCTTTCCGATAGCAGAGGAAATGGAAGATGCTCCTGTGTATGAGTAACCTAGGAGAGCTTTGGGCTTGCTTTGCCAAAAAGACAATGATTTCTCAATCATTTCAATATCATTCGATTGTTCTTTATTAATTAAGTATAGAGGATAAATAGCAAGTAAATGTGAATAATGTCTGTGTGAGAAAGCATACGGCGTATCTTTTCCGATAAGCAATCCATTCTCGTCTGTGGGGTAAGGAGTAAGTTTAAGAAGCACATATTTCCATGTCTCAATCAATGAATCTTGGATACTCAGACGATGAGCTGATTCTAGTAGTGTTTGGCATCCCCAACGTAGTAGAGCGAGGTCGAAATTGCAATCTTCCACAGTGTCATATTCGGGGGAGTAAGTCGCTGGGAGATGAAGTTTTCCATCATCTCCTTCTTTCAGGAAATGCAAATAGTAGTTGATTGATTCTTTTAATAAAGGAAATAATTTATCTCGTAGAATATCATCATCCATTTTATGACGGTAGATAAGCCATAGGTTGTGACAGGCCCATGGAAGTAGTCCTATTTGAGCTTTGCCTTTTCCTGGAATTCCTACTTCTGTAGTCATACATTCCAAATTGGAAGCAACCCCTATTCCTAATGAGTTATGGCGGTAAGCTTTGGGAATGTTGAGGCGTAACTGATCTATATGATTGTAGAGGGCATTTTCTAAAGAAGCTGCCAGATCTAGATGGTCGGAAGTATTCAGTGCCCAATAGGTAAGTTGAACATTGAGATTCCACCAAGCGTTCGGCCATGGGGTTTCGGTTAGCCACGGACCTGTGTTATCTATTAGAGCACGGTCACCACGTGTTGCAGAAGCTAATTTATACATCTGTATCCAGTAGAAGTTTTCTTTTTGTGCTTCCGGCAGTGTTATGAAACTACTGGGATAGAAAGTATTCCACCATTTACGATGTGTTTTTTGCATGGATTGATAACCTTTGCGTATAGCTTTTCGGATTTCAGCTTTGCATATTTCACTCGAATTGTTTTGAGGATATGTATGTGTTAGGTTTATCCATAAGTTGCGTTCTGTTTCGGGATTATATGTTTCTTGCCATCCAACGCTTGTTTCTCCTCCTGCCAATAATTTCTGGACAGATAGATTGATTTCTTTCCCATTACTGATTTTTGCTGTCGGATTGAGTTCGTAATCTTTTGGTATTTTATTGGCTTTTCCTTGTCTTTTGAAAATCAAATAACGAGGGCTATTAGCTTCAGCTGCTATCCATTCCCATTGGAAGTCATGTTCGTCTCCTTCTGTTGTTGCTTTTACTATTATCATCATTTCATCAGCATGGACAAAACTTCGCAAGTGGATGACTCCTTTAGTTGTTGTAATATCTGTTGAAGCTTCAGCATTCCAAAGGTCAAGATGTATCGTTCCATTGATTATTTTGCCTTTAGGATGTAGGGTAAAATGTCCGGTAAGTAGTCTGGGGATTCCGAATACATCTCTTTTAGTGCGGTGATCATGTACATCGCAGTTGCCTGTTTCTAAGCGCAAGTAGTTCTTTCCGGGTTCTTTATAAATCATTAGCCCAAGCTTTCCGTTGCCTAAAAAGGCTGAATCATACCAATATTCGGGTAACTTTTCCCATATCATATCTTGTTGACTCATAAATTGGGGCCAGTCAATATCTTGTTTTATAGTTGCCGGGTGAGCATTCACAAAAAGAATGCTGATTAATGATAAAAGTAGGTAAGAATACAGTTTATTTAAAAAAATCATAGTATGCTTTTTATCTATTAATTAATAATGCTTTCTCTGCAAATATATAGAGTATGACAATTTTACGACTATTGGTATTGTTGAATAGTCTTTCATTCTTGTCTAATGTTTTTGTTTGTATGGGATAAAGAAGGTCTTTCTTCTTTACGGGTTGAAGATTTTCGGGAATTAGCTTTCAGTATTCGTTATATAGAATATTACTCCTTTTAGGTACAATAATGATCTTATTGGCTACTTTTAAATAATAACTTCCCTATTGATATTTATTTCATTGCCTAATGAGTTTTCGTTTGACAGTTGTTGAATGATAGTTTAACAACTGTCAAGCTTTCGTTTAACAGATGTCAAACGAAAGCTCGCTTGGTAATGAGATAAATAATGCTAATAAGAGAATAAATTGAAAGCTGCATAGTAATGTATTATTGTTAGTGATAGCATTTTATGTTCTTTTTCGAACCGAAATGAACATAAATCTCAAACCAGCAGATTCATATTGGATATTTACAGATTTATCCTTTTATTTTCTTAATATACTCCGTAGGCAAACATCCGAAATACTTCTTGAAACTCGTAGCAAAATAAGACGGCGTATTGAAACCTACCATTGTGCTGACCTCTGCTATTGTATAGCGGCCATCCTTCAGTAATTTTGCCGCTTCGTTGAAACGAATCTTGCGTATAAAGTCAATAGTCGATTCGCCTGTGATGGCTTTCAATTTAAGATGCAGATTAGAACGACTCATATTCATTTCTCTGGCAAATTCGTCAGTAGAGAATTCAATATTATCCATATTCTTTTCTACAATCGCTACAGCACGTTTTAGTAAAGCTTCATCCATGGCGTTAAACGTAATCTTTTCCGGTTCCACTTCCAGGGATTTGGAATACCGTTCAAGCATACGTCTACGGGTACGCATCATATTCTGTATCTTCGTAGTCAGGATAGCAAGTGAGAATGGTTTCGGGATGTAATCATCCGCACCCATTTGCAGACCTTCCATCTGGTCTTTGACTTCGCTTTTAGCAGACAGGATAATCACGGGAATATGACAGGTACGGATATTTTGCTTCACATTCTTGCATAATTTGATACCATCCATCACAGGCATCATGACATCAGTTACAATGATGTCAACTTCATTGTCTTTCAGTTTTTCCAAAGCTTCTTCACCATTTCCGGCTTCCAGCGTATTGAAGAGTTCGGCAAGTCCGCTGCTAAGATAATGGCGGATTTCATTATTGTCTTCTACAATAAGAATAGTGCCACGCTTCTTGTCACCGCCTTCGATCGTTTCGTTTTCGACCTTTTCCGTATCAATGAAATACATTTCTTTCGAGTTGGTGGAATATACCTGTCCTTCCTCATTCAGAGTGTCATTAGAAGCTAGTTCGGAGGGTTTGTAGGTATTTATGTCTTGTGGCAGATAAACAGAGAAAGTACTGCCTTTACCCTCTTCACTATCCAGTTCGATACGACCATGGTGCAATTCTACCAGGCGTTGTACCAGTGAGAGACCGATACCACTTCCTACGTGCTCACTCTCTATCTGATAAAAACGTTCGAATATTTTTCCCTGTTTATTGATGGGAATACCAATACCGGTATCACTAACTTGCAGTACCAACCAATTATTTTCCTCTTTCAATGTCACAGTAATGCTTTGACCGCTTTCCGTATATTTGAAAGCATTTGAAAGTAGGTTATTAACAATCAGTTCCAGATAATTAGGATCAAAAAGTTCCTCTTTATCTTCCAATTCGGAATGGAGAGTATAGGTAATCTTTTTGTGGCGTGCCAGTTTATCATAAAACAAGAAATTATCTTGTATTAGTTGATGCGCATTCTCTCTCTTTGCTTTCAGCTCGAAAACTCCCAATTCGGCGCGGCGATAATCCATCAATTGATTGACAAGATGTAGCAGGCGATTAGCGTTGCGTTGGATATATTCCAGCTGATTACGAGTCCAGCGGTCACTGATCTTATTGATTATTTCTTGTAGAGGAGCTAAGATAAGAGTCAACGGCGTGCGAAGCTCATGGGAAATATTGATGAAGAAACGCATCTTCATCTGGTTGATTTCTTCTTGATGTTCCTTGTCCCTACGTTCAATCTCCAGCTCTGCTTCCATGCTTTTACGCATCCAGAAGAAGCGGAAGACGAAAGTGATAAAGCCGATAAAAATAGCGAGGAAAAGCACGATTGCCCACCAGGTCTTGTACCATATAGGGAGAACAACGATTTCCAACATCGTAGGAACGGTATTCCATTTCCCGTCACTATTAGCAGCTTTTACCAGAAAATGATAAGTACCTTGTGGCAAGTTGGAATAGGAGACAGTACGTTTGTCTGTCAGATAATACCACTCTTTATCATATCCTTCCAATTTATAAGCGAAAGTATTGTGTTGACCTGAAATATAGTTGGATACCACAAATTCGAGCGTAAAAGCCGTTTGCCATGATTTTAGCGTGATACTTTCTGTTTCATTGATATTCTTAGTCAAGATACCGGTTTCATCATCCGGACGGACTGTTTTGTTAAACAGTTGAAGTTTAGTAATGACTACCGGAGGAGTGTAAGGGTTGTCCAGTAGGAGTTCCGGGCGGAAAGTTGTGATACCGTTGATACCCCCGAAGTACATTTGCCCGTTAGAGGTGCGGCAGAATGAAGAAGTATTAAACTGATTACTTTGCAACCCGTCGGATTCCGTAAAATTGCGGAACTTCTCTGTCTCCGGATTGAAACAGGAGATACCACGGTTGGTGCTTACCCAGAGACGCCCAAAGGTATCTTCCAGAATACCGTAAACCACATTATTGGGTAAACCGTTAGCAGTCGTATATCGTTTGATTTTCTTCTCTTTTTCATTAAAACAGTAGAAACCTTCACGCGTACCTACCCAAATGATGCCATTGGCAGCTTCATAAATGCAATTGGTAAACATCTTTGTTACAGATGATTCCGGAAGGATAGGGGCTTTTTCTATTTCGATCCCTTCCTGCTGAAAGACTGATATACCTTCTTCACCACCAATCCAAAGACGTTTACGAGAATCTCTGAACAGGATTGTGATTCGTTGTGAAGTAAATGGCGTACCGTCTTTTTCTTTATCTATGGTGGTGAAGCTCCGTTTCTCCGGATTAAAACTAACCAGTGCACTTAAAGTTCCTAATAAGATACTACCCTCCTTGTCAGGAAGAATGGCATAGACATTTTCATTGACCAACTGGCTATTCAGCTGATTGAAACTTTCCATTTGTCCACTGTTGCGGTGGAGAACAGTCAGACCACCGGCATGTGTTCCTATATATACAAGTGATTTTTGTTCGTCTACATATACGGCTTTGATATTGTTGGAACCAATACCGATTTCCCGTTCGTTTTCCTGTAAGATATAGTGCGTAAACTGTTGTGTCTTGGGATTATATAGATTCAATCCCCCATCATTCGTTCCTATCCATAAGTTCTTATCCTTATCTTCGGTAATGCAACTGACTACGTTGTCACTTAAAGAATTCTTATATGGAATACGCTGAATATTCTTGAATCTGTTGCGGATCGGATGATAATAGTTTAGTCCTCCGAAATAGGTTCCAAGCCACATTCCACCCTGCGAATCCATAAAGATACTGCGGACCGAACGCTGTGACAGACTGCCGCTTTCTACCGGACTGCTGCTGTAAGAAACGAAAGAATCGTTTCCTTCATGATAAATGTTCAGATCATTGAATGTTCCTATCCATAGGCGATTTTGCGAATCCAATGCCAGAGAACGGATATAATTGGAACTGATACTTTTAGGATTGGAAGAAGAATGATGATAGGTCTTGACTTCTTGTGTTTTCGGGTTAAATAGAAGTAGACCGGCTCCTTCGGTAGCTATCCAGATGCGGGTAGGAGATTGTTGCAAAATGGCTTGAATCTGCTTAGTGCCTGTTATCGGAGTAATTCTTTCCAGTTTCTTTTGAGGAATGGAGTAGCTGTAAAGCCCGTCAACCGGGGTGCCGATATAGATAATACCGCCTTGCCTGTAAAGAGCAGAAGCCACTATCTTATGCATAGCCGTACTAAAAGAATCATCAACGAATCGTGATTCTTTAATATCGAACATAGTCAGACCTTCCTGTGTACTTATGAGCAGTTGTTCCGGTGAGATCTCCGCAATTCCGTTGATTTGCAGCTTCTTCCCCTTCTTTTCGTAGAAGAAATTTCTGAATTTATCCTTCTCTTCATCATAATATGACAAACCATCCCGCGTGCCGATCCAAACCCGTCCCTGACTGTCAGCCTTTACGATTCGCGAAATGTCATTAGCGATGCTGTTCGGATCATCTTCATTATGCTGATAAACTGTAAATGAATACCCATCGTACTTGTTTACTCCGTCATAAGTTGCGAACCACATATTGCCTCGTTGGTCCTGATCGATAGAGAATACAGTACTTTGTGACAATCCTTCATTAATAGAGATATAGGAGAAGTTGATTTGCTCCGGAATATCAGAAAAAGCATAATTAACCCCTGCGCATAGAAAAAGTAGACAGATTGCTATTTTGTTAAAGCTGCTCATTATTAGTTCATAAGATTAATAATGGCATCAAAGATAGTGAAATCTTTGATATACCCCATGAATTGACCGGAAAACTATACAATCTTTCCAGTCTATACAGTGGGTGTATGGAGGTGTTCAACAGAGAGAAAGAAAATGTAGGAGGATGGAAAAAATGCCACCGATTTCACAGATTAACATGGACTTTTGTATCGAAAATCTTCGAATTACATTTAAGTCCATGTTAATCTGTGAAATCGGTGGTGAAACTTGAAACTGGCAGGCAATTTATTATTTAGCTAAATCTCCTATTTCGTCTAAATTCTTCTGAATATCATCATCAGTCAATGAATAGTTTACCAAGTCACCGGCCAAATACTTATCATAAGAAGTCATATCGATCAGGCCATGTCCGGAAAGGTTGAACAGAATCACTTTTTCTTCTCCTGTCTCTTTGCATTTGTTAGCTTCGCGGATAGCTGCTGCAATAGCGTGGCTGGACTCTGGAGCCGGAATAATACCTTCAGACTGTGCAAACAGACAACCTGCTTCGAAAGATTCCAATTGCTGTATATCTACTGCTTCCATCAGATTATCCTTGAGCAACTGTGAAACGATGACACCTGCACCATGATAGCGAAGACCGCCGGCATGGATATGGGCCGGAGCAAAATTGTGTCCTAAAGTAAACATCGGTAGCAACGGAGTATATCCGGCTTCATCACCGAAGTCATACTGGAACTTACCACGTGTCAGTTTCGGGCAAGATGCAGGTTCGGCAGCAACGAAACGAGTCTTTTTTCCTTCCTGTATCGTGTGACGCATGAATGGGAAAGAGATACCTCCGAAGTTGGAACCACCTCCGAAACAACCGATTACGATATCCGGATATTCGCCTGCCATTTCCATCTGTTTTTCGGCTTCCAGTCCGATAATAGTCTGATGAAGAGTAACATGGCTAAGTACAGAACCAAGCGTATATTTACAGTTGGGAGTCATTTGTGCCAGTTCAATAGCTTCAGAAATGGCTGTTCCCAATGAACCCTGATAAGTAGGGTGTTTAGTCAGAATATCCTTACCGGCACGGGTAGACATGGATGGAGAAGGGGTTACCTGTGCTCCGAAAGTCTGCATGATGCTGCGGCGGTATGGCTTTTGTTCATAACTGATTTTTACCTGATAAACAGCAGCTTCCAAACCGAAAACCTTAGCTGCATAAGAAAGAGCGGCTCCCCATTGTCCGGCACCGGTTTCAGTGGTGATGTTGGTAACTCCTTCTTCTTTGCAATAATAAGCCTGTGCCAATGCAGAGTTCAACTTATGTGAACCGATAGGGCTGACACTTTCATTCTTAAAATAGATATGAGCCGGAGTACCGAGTGCTTTTTCCAATCCGTAAGCACGAACCAGCGGAGTACTGCGATAGTACTTATACATTTCGCGTACTTCTTCCGGTATTTCGATCCATGCATCGGTTTGATTCAGTTCCTGATGGCACAGCTCTTTAGCGAAAATCGGATACAAGTCTTCCGCTTTCAGCGGTTGTTTGGTTCCCGGATGCAACGGAGGCATAGGTTTGTTTACCATATCAGCCTGAATGTTGTACCAGTAGTGTGGAATTTCTTCTTCGGGTAAAATATACCGTTTTCTTTTTTCACTCATAATATTGTAGTTTTTTAGTTTCTTGTTGCCAAAAGTACTCAATTTTTTAATATTCAGAAAATTTTGTCAACAAAGAATCGGTTCTAATTGTTATTTTACTTAAGTTTGCACGACCCTGTTAAAAAAGATGATATGAAGATTTATCATAAGTTTTTATTGTATCAAAATAAACTGCTAAAACCCTATGTACGTATCCTGTTAGGACTGGTAGAAGCACTCACCTATCTGGCATCTCTGTTGTTGATTGTCGGAGTAGTATATGAACACGGTTTTCCCTTATCCATAGATGAAGTGGCTAATTTGCAGACATTGTATAAAACAGTCTGGATTATCTTTCTGATTGATGTTACTTTACATATTTCACTGGAATACCGGAATACTAAAAAACAATACCGGCGATTAGCCTGGATATTAAGCGGGTTATTATATCTTACTCTAGTACCCGTCATTTTTCACCGTCCGGAAGAAGAAGGAGCTATTTTGCAGATTTGGGAATTCCTGCATGGGAAGTTTTATCATCTCCTGTTATTACTAGTCCTTTCTTTCCTCAACTTGTCCAATGGGCTGGTGCGCCTGTTGGGACGGCGTACCAATCCTTCTTTGATATTGGCAGTCAGTTTTATGGCTATTATCCTGATTGGAGCAGGTTTGCTGATGCTTCCGCGCTGCACGGTGAATGGTATTACCTGGGTAGACTCTTTATTTACGGCTACCAGTGCCGTATGCGTTACAGGTTTGGTTCCGGTAGATGTATCCACTACATTCACCACTTCCGGATTAGTTGTCATTATTCTATTGATTCAGATTGGAGGATTAGGAGTGATGACATTAACCAGTTTCTTTGCCATGTTCTTCATGGGAAACACCTCCATTTACAATCAGCTTGTTGTACGTGATATGGTTAGTTCCAATTCGTTAGGTTCATTACTGTCCACCTTATTATATATATTGGGCTTTACCTTAGTCATTGAAGGGATTGGTATGGTTTCGATTTGGTTTAGTATTCACGGTACGCTGGGAATGACTTTGGAAGGCGAGTTAGGTTTTGCTGCTTTCCATGCTATATCAGCTTTTTGTAATGCGGGTTTTTCTACACTTTCCGGTAATTTAGGGAATCCGATGGTGATGACCAATCATAATGGACTGTTTATTTCTGTTTCTTTGCTGATAATCTTCGGTGGTATCGGCTTCCCCATTCTTGTCAATTTCAAGGATATTGTATTATATCACCTGCGTCGTTTCTGGAAATTGGTCCGTACACGCAAACTGGATCGTCACAAAATGCAGCATCTTTATAACCTGAATACGAAAATCGTGTTAATCATGACTTTTCTGCTTTTATTAATCGGTACATTAGCTATTGCTGCTTTTGAGTGGAATGCTTCCTTTGCCGGTATGCCTTTGGCAGACAAATGGACACAAGCTTTCTTTAATGCCACTTGTCCTCGAACAGCCGGTTTTAGTAGTGTCGACCTGGCATCATTGAGTGTGCAGACTTTGTTGGTTTATCTATTCTTGATGTGGGTTGGCGGTGGTTCACAATCTACGGCAGGTGGTGTGAAAGTGAACGCTTTTGCAGTTGTGGTTCTGAATCTTGTAGCCGTATTGCGTGGTACTGAACGGGTAGAGGTGTTTGGCAGAGAATTATCTTACGATTCAATCCGGCGTTCCAATGCAACAGTAGTCATGTCATTGGGAGTGTCATTCATTTTTATTTTCACATTGAGCATACTCGAACCGGGTGTTTCCATCATGGCATTGACTTTCGAATGTGTCTCTGCACTTAGTACTGTGGGATCCAGTCTGAATCTGACCCCTCATTTGTGTGATGCCAGTAAGTTGTTGGTATCCTTGTTGATGTTTATCGGACGTGTGGGATTGATAACATTGATGTTGGGAATTGTCAAACAGAAAAAGAATACAAAATACCGTTATCCGAGTGATAACATTATAATAAACTAAAGATATGAAGTATATTATTATCGGTTTAGGAAATTACGGCCATGTGTTGGCAGAGGAATTGTCTGCATTAGGGCACGAGATTATTGGTGCGGATATTAGTGAAAGTCGTGTAGATTCAATCAAAGATAAGGTTGCTACGGCTTTTGTCATTGATGCCACTGACGAACAATCATTATCAGTGTTGCCATTGAATAGTGTGGATATAGTAATTGTAGCGATTGGTGAGAATTTTGGTGCATCGATACGTGTTGTTGCCCTATTGAAGCAGAAAAAGGTTCCCCGAATCTTTGCCCGTGCTATTGATGCCGTACATAAAGCGGTGCTTGAGGCTTTTGAACTTGAGCGAATCCTGACTCCGGAAGAAGATGCTGCCCGCAGCTTGGTGCAATTGCTTGATTTTGGAACGAATATGGAAGGATTCCGCATCGATCAGGATTATTATGTTGTGAAGTTCACGGTTCCGGAGAAATTTGTAGGATATTTTGTGAATGAGTTGAATTTGGATGAAGAGTTTCATTTAAAGATGATAGGGTTGAAGAGAGCCAATAAAATAACCAATTGCTTGGGCATTTCTTTAATGGAGCTTCATGTAAAGAATGAATTACCGGCGGATGAGAAAGTGGAAGAGGGAGATGAACTGGTTTGTTACGGTAGATATCGCGATTTCCAAGCTTTCTGGAAAGCTATTTAATGTGCAAAATCTAGTGGATTTCAAGATAGAGGGATGATGATATTTGTTGGTAAATAGTATAATGTTGGCAGTTATCCCCTTTGGTTTTGTCTGATTATTGTAATTCCGGTTTGCAATTATTAATTGTTGCAGGATGAAGTTTTATACTATATCCTATAGAGGTGAAATTGAGCTGCACAATCAGGCTTTGTGATGTTTCCGGTTTTCGTTGGTCGAACACGAAGTTGCCTAGACTATAGAAAATAGGCTTACCTTTAAAATATTCTTCTTTCTGAATGACATGCGGATGGTGTCCGATGATGGCATCCGCACCTGCACGGATAAGCCGGCGTGCTCCTTTTCTTCTGTCTCGCGTTTCAGATATTCCTTAAAATCCAGACCAAAACCTCTCCATGCATATTCCGCTATCAGAAATTTTCCACTTCGTTCCCGTTCCACGGTGCGTATCAATACAGGAGTATGTTCACGAATCACTCTAAAATCTTCCAAAGGTTGTGCTACCCTCGAACCTAACCAAAGTGGGCGGATATACGCTTCATCTGCAATCCGGTAAATGAATAACCGCTTGTCGGGTTTGGGATCGAATCGGGTAGGCTTGATAACCCCCACAATAATTTCCGGCATCCTGTCTCCTGTAACATCTCCATAATCAAATTGATAGACAGGATAAGGCAATTTCCAAACAGAGTGGGAGGGTTGGTCTGTATTCAAATGAATGACATAGAGCGAATCAGATTCTTTGTTCAGAGATACTTCCATGTGTCTTTGATTAACTTGCCATTCAAACCTGTTTTCTTTCCGGCATGAACAGAACATCAGTAAAAGACCTGTAAAAATAAGGAAGTGAATCCTGTGCGACATATCTGTAACGTTTTCTTTGGCAAAGATAGATATTAACCTGTATTTACCTGCTTCTTTTCTCGTAAAAGTGAAAAGTCCAGTATATTATATATGAAAACCACCGGACTTCTCTTTAGTTAAGAAATCCGGTGGCTTATCAGATTTTATAAAGCGTATGCTTTATTTCGTTTGAATACGAATATTTCCGGCTTTCACTCCATTTGCTTTGGCTGTAAATACAATTTCTCCGGCAGTTTCACCAGCTTGTATGATAGCTGTCAACATTCCGTTGAAAGCATGCATCTTCGGAAGATGGAATTGTTCCAGGTTCGTCGGATCGCCATTGGCAGCAGCACGATATTTACCAGCTCCCTTTGCAGAGAAGTTTATCTGACGATTATCAGTAGGGCATAGGTTACCATCTTTGTCTACGACTTTCACAGTCACATACGCTAAGTCTTTTCCGTCTGCAGTCAATTCGTTACGGTTGCTGACCAATTCGATGTGATGAGGTTTTCCGGCAGTGCGAACCACTTTTTCCGCTACAGCTTTTCCATCTTTGTTATAGGCTACTACTTTTACTTCTCCCGGTTCATATACAGCATCCATCCACATCAGACGATAGCGGTTCTTCAACGAACTATTATTCTTGCTTTGTTTACCATAACTTTTACCGTTGATAAACAGTTCGGCTGTAGGATAGTTGGTATATACAAATATAGGAGTCACTTCGCCTTCACGTCCCGGCCATGTCCAGTGAGGCAGAATATGCAAAGTTTCCGCATCCTTATTCCATACACTGCGATACAAGTAATAGCGGTCTTTAGGCAGACTGGCAAGGTCGATAATACCAAACATGGAACTGTGATTGGGCCATGCATCCGTATCATAAGGTGATGGTTCACCCAGATAGTCAAATCCTGTCCATACAAATTGTCCGATTGTCCAATGGTTATCGTCGGCCAGTGCAAAGTCCTCATCCGGAATATTTGACCATGAACAGGCTTCTACATCATAAGAGGAACACTGATGGTCTTCATACTTAGTACTTTTCTTATCCTCTACCGGGAATTTGTATACCCCGCGTGAACTGACAGTAGAAGCAGTTTCACTACCCAGAATCAGATTCTGCGGAAGTTGGTCATAAGATTCCTTATAGCGTTGGGTACGGTAATTAAGTCCCGGAATGTCAATCATTGCTGCAAATCCGTTCGCAAGTACACAAGTAACCTGATCCATTCCACAAGTGACAGGACGTGTCGGATCTTCTCGGTGGCAAATGTCTTGCAGGAATTTAGCCACTTTATAGCCGACAGGGCTACATTGGGTCGGCACTTCATTACCGATACTCCACATAATCACACACGGATTATTCCGATAATTATGGAGCATATTTACCATATCACGTTCCGCCCATTCATTGAAATAACGGTGATAACCGTTTTCACACTTGGCGATGTCCCATTCATCGAACGGTTCAATCATCATCATAAATCCCATTTCGTCACACAACGCTACGAGTTCGGGAGTCGGCATATTATGAGAAGTACGGATAGCGTCACATCCCATATCTTTCAGCAATGTAAGTTGATGGCGAAGCGCTGCTACATTAATAGCGGCACCCAGCGGACCTAAATCATGGTGATTACATACCCCTTGGAATTTGCGATGTTTTCCGTTCAGATAGAAACCCTTATCAGCGATATATTCAATGCTGCGGATACCGAAACGGGTCGTGTAAGTATCCACCAGTTTATCATCTGCGTAAATTTTGGAAACAGCCTTGTAGAGCGACGGACTTTCCGGCGACCAGAGCTCGGGCGCATTTACAATAAAGTTTTGTTCGAATGGTTGTCCATGATTAATGCGGCTCGTATTCTCTTTGCTGGTAGCCACTTTTCCGTCCGGAGAAAGAATCTCTGTTTCTATACGGATTTGTGTTTTCTCACCGGCATTATCAATCTTCGTTTGAAGACGTACGGCTGCAAAGTCCTTGCTGACATGAGGAGTTGTGATTTGTGTTCCCCATACAGGCACGTGCACTTTATCAGTCACGATCAGATGCACATTACGATACAAACCTGCTCCCGGATACCAGCGCGAGGACTGCGGACGATTTTCCAAACGTACGGCCAGCGTATTATTCTTTCCGTCTTTGTTTAATAAAGACGTCACGTTACAGTGGAAAGAGTTGTAGCCGAAAGGCCAGAAACAAGCTTCTTTTCCATTTACATAGACACGTGCTTCGCTCATGGCGCCATCAAAGAGCAGCGTCACCTCCTTATCGGCAGGAGCATCAAAACTGGTTCGATACCATCCGGTGCCTACATAAGGGAGCCCACCGGTACGTCCTGTTTTCAAGGAAGCCTTTTTCTCGAAGTTCTGTGTTACAGCTACATTCTGCAGGTCATTATTCATATCGAATGGACCGAAAATCGCCCAATCATGCGGAATAACAACCGACTCCCATTTAGTGTCATTAAACTCCGGCTGGCTAGCCTCTTTAAAATCTCCTTTACTGAATTTCCAGTTTTTCTCGAGCAGCGTCTCACTGCGTTGCGCTTGCAATGTGCAAGCGACGCCCATCAAAAGTACAGCTAATAACTGTTTTTGGTGTTTCATGTTCATTTTTGCTTTTCAGGTATAAAATATTTTGGATTCGGGGTAAAGTTATAAAAAATGATTCAATAATCTTATCTCTTGAAAGCATTAAATGCGCTGGTGGGTTTACCGGTATCGTCAAACAAGCCTTTGTGATAGCCTTTCCAACCACCGTAACTTTGAGGTTCCCAAGTGAAAACACCGAGGCATTGATCTATTTCTTTAGCTTTAGTCATGAAATCGGTAAAAAACTCTTCTGCTTCTTCATAATTCCAGTAAATACCAAGCTCACACATCATGACAGGTGTATTATATCGTTCAATCAGACTTTTCATATTAGCAATACAATCATTGTTTAATTGTCGCCAGTCTTGGGTATCCGGTTCCGGATAAAGAGACATGCCGATTATATCCCATTTTCCCCCATCAGCTTTCAGACCGTCAAACAGCCAGATATATCGATTGGGATTATTGCCCTGATCGATATGTACGATAACTTTAGCTTCCGGGTAGATTGTTTTAACGGCATCGTATCCCGCTGTTACCAGTTGAGCGAAGTTGGCGGTTTTTCCGCTGCTAGCAGCTCCGTCAGGTTTTAACATGCCTGTACGTGTCTCATTACCCACCTGCACCCATTCTACATCGATACCTCTTGCTTTGATTGCACTTAATACTTCAGTGGTATGGTCGGCTACTGCTTGTTTTAATTCATCAAAGGATAGGTCGGCCCAAGCCGCCGGTTTCTCTTGCCGTCCCGGATCCGCCCAAATATCACTATAATGGAAATCAATCATAATACGGTAGCCTAAGTTGTGAGCGCGCCACGCCTTGGTCACTACATCGTCTTTATCACACCATCCTTCCGGATTAAAGAAACCTTCCTCTTCCGACCATCCCTGATCGGGATTTACCCATACACGTAGACGGATGGCATTCATGCCCAAATCCCGGAGTAGTGACATACATTCATGTCCGTTTCCTTCAGCATCATAGAATTTGTAACCTTCCTTTTCCATTTCTGTCAACCAACTGACATCGGCTCCTTTGGCAAAACCAGACATGTCATAGGCTTGATCTTGATTTTCCGGAAATACCGGTTTATCATCATTGTTGTCACAGGCTGTGAAGAAGGCTCCGCACAGTAGTGCGGAAGCCATCAATATATTTTTGAATCGTTTCATAATTATATACTGTTATCTAAAGGTTATTTATTAGAAGCGGAATAAGTACCGTCTATCAGATTGACTGTGATAGTATAAGTTCCGGCAGTCAATGGAATACCGTCGTTGCTGTTATAATATAGTTTTCCATTGCTTCCTCCATACGCTCCGGTCCAGTCATCTTTTATATAAAATTTGATACCCCAGTTAGAATCTTGTGATAACGTAATCGTTCCCGAATATTCTCCGGTAGTTCCTGTTGTGGCGATAGGATATAAATTGTTATCCCCCTCTATTCCATAATAACAATAGATGTTATTTCCAACTGCATAAGTTTTATAGGTCAACTCTTTTAATGAAACGTCAAACAGATAAAGATCGGCAGCAGGTGCAGGAATATTCTTTGCTTGTCCATTTACAAGAGTTCCAGCTTCTGCCGTACTTTCCGAGTCATCATTGGCAATGGTGTACATTTTGTCGGTGTCCCATGCATCTCCTGATGAGAACAGGGTCATCGCATAATTTCCGTATTGTGAGTTGACATCCACTATACCTGCATATTTTTGTTCTTCCTTATAGTACACTTCAATTTTATGATCGTATGTCCAGTCGCTACCTTGGCCGATTCCCGGCAAATACAAATATTGTCCCTCTTCCGGTTCCGGCTCCGGTTCTATAGAACCTTCTTCTACTGATACAGTCCATTGTTGAGGGTTGCTTAGATCGATAGAAAGCGTACACTCTCCTGCCTGTGGCACATTAACTGTTATGTCTCCAGCTGTTTCTCCGAGATTTAACGCTGTGCTGCTGCCGCTGAATGCCATAGGAGTATCTTTAGCTTTCGTGTCATCAATGTCGTATCCACCATTATCATTCGGATTGGCACATGTATGGTCATATAATTTACCCGTTCCACTGATTTGGATAGTCATACTTCCGGCTGCATTAGCATTGAATGTAGCTGTCCATTTTCTGCTTGTTTGGTTAAATTCCATTGTTGCATCGATATCTCCACTGACGTTCAATGTTGGTATTTGTATTCCGTTCCATTGCTTATTATTCGTGTCAAATGTGATATAATAACAACCTCCAACTCCTGGGAACCAGCATTTCCAATCCCCTGCTGTAGTTAGTAAGAACGGCATTCCGGTTTCGTTGTCATTTCTCCAGATCGTTCCGTTGGCTTCTTTAATCAGGAAGTTGTACCAGGCATTTACTCCTACAAATCCTTTGTATACACCATCTGTATTTACTGAAAATAAACTCATACCGGTGTCTGTGCCGTTTTGATCCAGCATGCTGGCGAAACGCATATCCAGTTCATAAGGAGTGATGTTGATTACTTCCACATTGCTATATGCCGGTTCGATGTTGTTCCCCGTTGTTCCTTTCAGTCTGAAATAGAATTTAGTGGCTACATTGGCTTCAACCCCCAGATTATTGGTGACAATATTTAATTCGGCTCCATTGTAAGTCTTGGAAAGAGAGGTTTCGGTAGACTCAACGATCGTTCCGGAGAAATCTTCGTTTAATGCAACCTGTATACTTGTTTTCAATAAGTTGGTTGGTTTGAAATCCGGATTGTTGATAGCCAATGTCCGGTCGGTCCATGCCAGTGACAGAACATTCTTTTGTGCGATATCTTCCGTCAATACAATGTTGTTTGTAGAAGCTATCAATTCATTTTCTGTCAGGCTCGATAAATAATATTTATCTGCGTCATCTTCACAGGCACTCCATATAAAGAGAGCCGCCAATGCAAGGAACAGACTATTTATAGTTTTCATATATCGTTTGTATTAGAGGATGATTAATAATTTTCATTATATAAATTGGGATTAGCCGTCAGTTCGGTAGCCGGTATCGGATAGATATTATACTTGCTATTTACAGCTACGCCACCTTTTTCACCACCTTTCCATTGCCACAGATATTTGTCGGTAGTGAACATTCCGAAACGGATTAAGTCGGTGCGACGGTATCCTTCCCAATAAAGTTCACGGGCACGTTCTTTCAGGATAAAGTCCAGTGTCAGGTCGGCTTCCGTTTTATTATGAGAGTCGTCGCCATAAGCACGTTCTTGCAGTTTATTGATATATCCCAATACAGTTCCTTTATCACTACCCGTTCCGCCACGTACCACAGCTTCCGCCATCATCAGATATACGTCTGCCAAACGGAATAAAGGATAATCTGTATTTACACCACCATCTGCAGTGTTGGAAGCAGTTGCTCCGGCATCTGTCAGGTTAGTCCATTTTTCTACAAAATATCCGTTTGACTGGTTATCTATCACATCCAGATATTGTGTTTGTCCGTCAGTGAAGAACATATAGCGCTTATCATCAGTTCCGCTAAATAAGACCGGAATTTCTCCGCGTACACGGAACATTCCCCAACCGCTTTTCACACCATAATTTTCAGGAATCTGTTTGTCGGAAGTATTACTTACGGCACCACAGACGATGTAGGTGGAAGAACCCCAAGATACGGTATGTGTAGCGTCCACAGGTAAGGTGAATATAATTTCGTTGGCAGTACGCTTATCATTATCCGCATTGAATAGTTTGCTGTAGTCATCTTCCAATGAATATCCCTGTGCGATAGCCTGTTGACAGGCAGCGATACATTCTGTATACTTCGACGTTTCAATATACACCTCTGCGTTCAGATAAAGTTTGGCAAGCAATGTATAGGCGGCTCCTTGTGAAGCACGTCCATAAGGACAATCCCCTTTGCTAAGCATATCATTTGTAATGGCATTTAATTCAGATTCTATATAACTGAAAATTTGTGCAGACGTATAACGTGGAGGCAGATAGCCGACAGTCGGGTCATTCTCTGTTATGAACGGGATGTTGCGGAATAAGTCCATTGCATGGTAGTAGAATAAAGCACGCATGAAACGAGCTTCAGCCCGGTAATGGCGGATTTCAGCTTGATCCTGTTCGCTAAATTCTGCCAGCTTTTCATCGGTTGCGTTACGGAGAAATTCATTGCACAATGCTATGTTATAATAAATCCGATAGTACATGTCCGATACCCAAGGATCATTAGCATCCCAACTTAAATAAGTCAATCCACTCACATTATCACCTGACAACCAGGTAGAGGCCACCTCGTCTGTTCCACATTCCTGCAGGTTGAAGAAGCAACGCATATAATCCTGTCCACTATTACTGCTCAAGTCTGGATCACCCCCTTTTTCCTGTCCGGTGGTCACCATGGCAGCATATATCTTACCTAAAACGGCTTTATAGTTTTCAGCATTGGTATATATCGTAGAAGATGTTTCGTCTTCATGCGGATATTGGTCTAAGTCGCCTATGCAGGAGTTCAGCAATAATGCACTGCAAAAATAGAAGGCTGTATATAATATCTTTTTCATGATTCGCTTGTTTTTAAATAGTTAGAAGTTGAAACCTACATTCAGTGAGAAGGTGCGCGGACGTGGATAGAAGGAATTATCCACACCATTAGGAACCTCCGGGTCGACACCGCTGTACTTGGTGATACAGAATACGTTCTGAACCATAGCACTCACATTCAGGCTACATCCTTTGCAGATTTGACCGAAATTATAGTTCAACGATAGATTATCCATTTTCAGGAAAGAAGCATTTTCTACATAATAGTCGGACAAGTACTGACGGGTCTGGAATCCGGTTTTCAGATAACTTGTAGACAGGTTATTCAATTGATAGGAGTTGTAGCTTACTGTTTCCCAGGCTCCAGCGTTCATAGCCATGGCATTATAGACATAGTTGCCGATGTTTGCACGCAAGCTTGTACTCAAGGTCCATTTTTTCCAGCGCAGTGAAGTACTGAAACCGAGAATGTAATCCGGAGCGGGAGAGTGGTAACGATATAAATCGGAAGAGTTGATTTGTCCGTCTCCATTCACATCAAGATAGGCACCTTCTACCGGTTTTCCTGTTTTTTCATCATAGAGTTGATGATAAACGTAGAACATATAAGGGGCGTATCCCTCACTTAATGTTTGTACTTGGTAACTGTCGATATATGGACCTACTGAAGTATTTGTAGCGACAGTTCCGGCAGATAAAGACAGATTTTTTACCTTCATCTTTTGCCAAGTCATGTTGAAGCTGACATCCCAGTTCCAGTCTTCTGTCTGGATAGGAGTTGCATTCACGCTGAATTCAATACCCTGACTGTCCACATTTCCCACATTGGTGGTGATGTTACGGTCGAAGGTGGTACCTGCTGCGGCGGGAACTGTTGCAATCAAATCTTTAGTTTGGCGAGTGTAGTAGTCAAAGCTACCGGTAATACGGTCTTCCAGAAAGCCGAAGTCGAATCCTATATTCCATGAAGTAGTGGTTTCCCATTTCAAGTCAGGGACGTAAGAGCTGGGACGGTAGGTATGAATATATTCATTTCCCATGATACCTTCCGCACCATTTTGGCTTTGAGTATAGATAGGTAGATAATTGTAGTTACCAATACCGTCCTGTTGTCCGGTCACACCGTAACTGGCACGAATTTTCAGATTGCTCAATACTTTATTATCTTTCAGGAAAGATTCTTCTGTCACTCTCCATCCCAAGGCTACAGAGGGGAAAGTACCCCAACGTACATTCTTGGCAAAGCGTGAAGTAGCGTCCCGGCGGATGGTGGTAGTTAGCATATAACGTGAATCGAACGAATAATTCAGACGACCGTAGTATGAAAGTAGTACATGGCGTTCGTCTTTAGCCTTTGAAGTCTTTTGTATTTCTCCCAGCGTGTTCATTTCGTAGTAAAGCGGAGTTGTAACTTTCCAGTACTGATAATCGTAACCGGCTGTTACGTCAAAACTACTTTTAATCGATTCTACCAATTTGTTGTAGTTGGCATACAAAGTCAGCAGGCGATTTTCTTTCTTCTGTGGACCGTAGCTGTAATCCAGACCGGAAGTGGTGTAATTCTGTGCAGCTTCCGCCGGAACATATACACTTCCCTTACCTTGTGCATAGTCGTAACCTAATGTAGCGTGTAGCTTTAAATCGGGGAAGAAATGAACACGATAGTCCGCATCGATATTTCCGATGAAACGTCTTACGTTACTTTGGGAATCATTCATTTTGATAAGTCCCACCGGGTTCATTACAGCACCGTTGGCTGGTGCACCTGTATTGTCTATTGCTTCCGTGTATCCTCCAAAAGTATCCAGTCCTGAATAAACAGGGATGGTTGGATTCATTGTAGAAGCTGCCCAGATAGCATTCGTGTTACCAAATGTGTTGTTGTTAATAGACCCTTTCGCATTAATATTCAGTTTCAAGTGGTCTTTGAAGAAAGAGGGGGTTACCATGATGCTTCCCGTGTAGCGTTCTGCGTTGTCTGTGCGTAACAAACCGCTTTGATTGTAATAACCTACTGATATACGAAATGGCCAGTTTTTAGCAATTTTTCCGGAGATACTAAGATTATTATCCGTACCGAAAGCATTCTGGTAAATCTCATCATTCCAGTCCGTATGGGCTGTGCCGAGTAGAGATTGTTGGGCAGTCGTTCCTTGCGTACGGATGGTGTTGACAAATTGGTCATAACTTAGCATATCAGCCAGCTTGGTACGTGTCTGGATGGAATTTGTCGTACTGAATGTAATCTTCAGTTTATCCGAACTTCCTTTCTTGGTAGTAATCAGAATAACCCCGTTGGATGCACGCGAACCGTAAATGGCAGTCGAAGAAGCATCTTTCAGAATGGTCATACTTTCAATATCGTTCGGGTTGATGAGGCTAAGGAAGTTCCCGTCATTACCGCTGATGCCTCCCTGTTCCAAAGGAACGCCGTCCAGTACGATCAAAGGGTCATTACTAGCGTTCAGTGAAGCACCACCACGCACACGGATCGTACTTCCCGCAGTGGGAGAACCACTGTTGGACATGATTTGCACACCGGAAATCTTACCATTAATCAGTTGCTCGGGAGAGCTGACCAACCCCATGTTGAAGTCCTTGCTGCTGACGTTAGTTACCAAACCTGTCAGGTCACTTTTACGCTGCGTACCATAGCCGATTACTACAACGTCGCTCAATACCTGTGAATCACTTTTCAACTGGACATTCAAAGTAGTACTGTTGGCAGGAACTGGTACTACCTTTGTTTCATATCCTACATAAGAGAATTGCAACTCTTTGCTGCCCTGTGGCACATTGAGTGTATAATTACCGTCGAAATCGGTCACTGTTCCGGTAGAAGTACCGACAATGAGGATACTTACTCCGATCATCGGTTCCTTGTTCTCGTCAATCACTTGTCCGGTGATTTTCTTGCCTCCTTGTTGGGCGAAGGCAGGAATGGTGCCTCCTAAAAAGGCTGTACACAACATAAGTAGTACAGTCAGATGGCGTAGATTTAAGATATTCCTGTTCATAATTACTGTGTTATTGATAATAGATTTATTTTTACTTTTTATTTAAAAATCAGCGGCTTTTCCCTTTCTGTCTCTTCCGTTTGCTACCCCCTTTCAGAAGGCTTCAGACGTGGTTCAGACGAAAGATTTGTTCCTCACCGAGGAAGACCTTGTTCCTCACCGATGAACGACCCTTTCCTCACCGAGGAACGAAGGCTTCGACAACGGGGAACTTTAAGAACGATTATTCCAGCCAGATATTTCCTAGTTCAATCTCAACTAACTCTTTCTTGTTTCCTGACATTGACAACTCCAGCTTTTCAATCCTTTCCGGTAAAAATGCAATTTCCGTTTCCGGATGGAAATACTGTTTCAAAAATGTCGGATAAGCTATCGGCAGCAGTGCCGTGTCTGTCTGGCGTAAATCTTTCAACGGTATTCGTATGATTCCCTCCGATGATGGAGCAGGACAAGGGCTTTTATAAGTATATCCGTCTGACGTTACGAAACCGGCACTGAATCCTTCCGGAAGTGTTTTCGTTCGATTTACCCGGATACAGAGAACGCTACAATCCTTTACTCTTTCTTTTCTTTCTTCAATCAGGTTCTTTACGAACGTGCGGAGGAAATAGTGCGGATTTTCTCCTTTAGGAGTAAACCGGAACCGGAGCAAAGGTTTTTCCACCGGAGAAGAATCAACCAAAGTACGTTGGAGATCATTCCATTCGGGAAGCGTGTATGCTTCTATCCGGCTATCTGCATCCGTAATAGCCAATAGTGGTATCGCACTATCTGGGGCAACAACACGAGTAGTCCAATAGGCTCCGGAAGTATAATTCCAGTCCAGTGGATTTCCCTTTATTCCTGATGATGAATTCCTGTAACCGGAATTTCCTGTGGGATAAGTGCGAGTGCTGTTGCCCCGGCATACGATGATGTTATACCTGAAACAATCATCCTTTATTTCTCTAGCGGGTATCGTTGCCTGATAGGTATATCCGCTTGTACGTTTCATCTTGATATATGAATTATGCTCATTCCAAAAAGATATCTTATCGGTGTAGATAATCACTGAATCCGGGAGTTCGGTTCCTACTACCTGTGCATTAATCGTCAAATCCTTATTTGCTTCAGTGGTTGCCGATGGAATATGAACGACTTTATAATCTGTCACACGTGGAGCAGGAGCCACATATTCTCCGATGCGGATGGAATTCCATTGAGAGTCTGCCTGCCAGTTCTGTTTGGGCGTACAGTTTTTACGTTTCAGCAGATAGGTACCCGGACGAAGTCCGCGGATAATCCCGTCTGTCACATTTCCTTTCTGCTGATTTCCTTGATTGAGGGCCGTAAAGGTAAATTCCATCCCTAAATCAGGTATTTGCAAAGCCATGTCCCAAGCACCATAAGCGATGGTAACCACTTCTTTGTTGAGTGACGGTTTGGCAAACGGATCGTTCACTACTACTGCGTCCGGCATCACTTCCAGTCTCCAGACTCCCGGTTCGAGGCAATCCATGAAATAAGCACCTGTTCCCTCATAATGAATAACCGGGGAACTGCCACAACCGGCAATGGAAACAAGTTGTGACGCATCTTTGGGCCGGGTGTTGGTATGATTGGAATAATAGAATTTCTTTCCATTATTTAATTCGCTCAAGTCCTCCGTATAACTGACGCGAAAACCATCACCAAATAAAGTGTCCTGTGGATAGCTGCCGTATGATTCACCTCTTTTCAGACTGTGTGCAGCTTCGGCAGCTATCTTCATACTGATAGCTTTATGAGGCGTATAGGCAAGATTCAAGAAATGAGTCTGATATTCCGTATTGGCATAAGCGATATCCATCGGATCATACGCAAACTGGGTAATCCATTGGAAGCCTGCCGTACGGAAAGTGCGTACCATGGCCGGATACATATAAGAATACATGATATCTGCCGGATCGAACTCATATACCATCCGTGTTTTCTTATCGAATCCTTTCACTTTATCCGAAAAGGGAATATCATAGCGGTCTATATAAGGAAGGAAATTTCCCTGCTGTGTCTGTCCGGATACCAGTCCGATGGGATACCATTGATAAGTAGTTCCCTGAATGGCAGTTTCGTAATAAGACTCTACTACATATCCGTTGTGGCTTACATTATAGAATACAGGTTTGCGGTTTCCTGTTTTATTGATCGCTTTCAGCATCCGGTTGATATAGGCTTTTACCTCTTCTTTCGTACCGGAATGACAAGGTTCATTATTGATTTCGAATCCAACAATGGAGGGATCGTCTTTATAAGCTAACCCCGTATATGGATTGACGTGCTTCACCAAACCATGAAGATAGGTTTCTTGTGCAGCGATAGCTTCCGGATGGGAGTGCATATCGCATTTATCATATTTATAGGAGAAGCCGCCCGTCTGTATGTTTCGTTCGGGATATCCGTTCCCGAAGTTGGTCTGTGCGGTAATCACAATATGAATATTACGTTCTTTGAGTTTGGCAATCAGGTAGTCCATCAAGTCGAGATGCTCGTTTTCGAGGAGATTTCCCTGTCCGTCTGTCAGTTCCACATCCCATAAATGAATACGGTAAGCATTCAGTCCCAGACGGGAGATATGATATACATCTTTGTCTATAGCAGCTTTGCGGTCCAGTCCCAAATATCCAATGGCACGGTAAGCATGGGCGAAAGGCAGCGTATAATTAACACCGAAAAAGGAAGCCTCCCGGCGGGTGTCACTCCAACGCATCACCCCATTTCCATCTATATATATAATAGGTGTAGAGGATGATTTGCCTTGCACTTTGACAAAGGCAGATATCAAACAAATAAAGGTAAGGATCAACAGTCTTTTCATGCTATCAAATTTATCGGTTTATTGACAGCAACAAAAGTAATTTATTGGTCATTTCAATAAAAGCACAGATTGGACATATAAGGATAAAAATAGGACGAAATGCCCCAAAACACCTCTACAGGTCTTCATTAAGGTACTGACGTGGCGTTTTTCCGAATTCTGCCTGAAAACATTTGGAGAAATAAGAATGATTGGAAAAGCCTACCATGTACATCACTTCGGCAACGGTAAACTTCTTTTGTTGCAACAACATGGCCGCCTTTTTCATCCGGATCGATTTGATGTATTCCACTGGAGACATTCCGGTCAGCTGTTTAATTTTCCGGTAAATCTGCTTATTACTGATACCGGATAATTCACAAAGCGCATTCACATTCAATTCCGATTCAGAAAGATGATCCTCAATCAGGCGGATAATGTTCGACAGAAATTTCTCATCTTGAGATTCTGCTTCGATTGGTTTAAGAACAGGCAACGATTCCAACTGCTTTTTCACTTGTGTCGCCGGAATCTCTTCTTTCTCTACGGCGATGACAGGAATATTCAGCCCAATGGAAGTTCCTTTTCCTTCGTTCGAGGTGACTCCGTTGATGTGACCGCCATGAAGTTCCGTATAAGTCTTGACCAGATAAAGTCCGATACCCGTACCTTCCTTATTGCCGGTATGTGGAGACTGGAAAAAGCGCTGGAAGATATATGGAATATCTTGTTGCGGGATTCCGGTTCCTGTATCAGAAACACAAATATCCAACAATTCCGTTTCTTCACGATAGAAAAGAGACAGGCGGACGCTTCCGCCATCCGGGGTGAATTTGACGGCATTTGAAAGCAGATTATCTAAAATCACTCCAAGTTTGATGGCATCCATATCAGCATAAATCTTGGCTTTATTCGTCTCGAAATGGAATGTGATCTGTTTGTTTTCCTCATAGACGGAAAACAGGCTACGGCTGAATGACACAAGTTCGATACGCGACAAAATCAGCAGCGAATCTTTATTATCCTCTATCCGGTTGAAGTTTAATACCTGATGAATCAATGAGTTTATTTTCATTGCATTACGCTGCACCTCCTCCAGTGTCTGTTTCTCATGCACTTCTTCTGCAACGGGGAGCAATTGACTGACAGGAGCGATGATCCGGCTAAGCGGTGTTTTTAATTCATTAGACAAATGGGTAAAGAAAGTCATTTTCTGGCGTGATTGCTCCAGAATCTTCTCTTTTTCCATCCGTTCCATTTTCAGACGGTTCTTGACACGGAAAAAGTTGATAACCCAGGCAATGAGGCTCAAGAATAAAAGAATGTAGACAATCTTTGCCCAAAGTGTGTAATACCATGGAGGGAGAATTTTAATATTCAGGATATATGGATGCTCGGAAGGAGAACCGCTCTTTTCTACTTTGCTGATTACTAGCTGATAATCCCCATAACCCAAATTACTGTACGTAATGCGATTCGTGTTGGATTGCAGGAAATTCCATTCTTTGTCCATACCTTCCAGCCGGTAGACGAATTCATGTTTTTCTTCCAGCGAGTAGGGCAGGTCTGAAAGTTCGAAAGCCAGGTTGTTCTGGTCGTATTTTAGTTCGATAGCATCGGTATAGCGGATGTTGGGAATATCCTCTCCGGTATGCGGAGACATCAGTTGATTGTTGATATATAAGGCAGTCAGTAAAATGGAGTGTTCCGGCTGACTCATGGCTTGTATTTCGGGACGGGATATGCCGAACCCGTCTGCACCTCCCAGATAGATATTTCCATCTTCCGGATCAAACATGAGACTGGTGAAACGTTTATCCGTCAGGCTTTGCTGGCGGGCATCCATTGTTCTCCGGTCGATGATCCAAAGTCCGTTAGTGGTGGAAACCCAGATATGTTCTTTTACAGAGGTCATAGACAGAATCTCGTTATTGCTGAAATTGCCGAAAGAGATACTTTGCTGACTCGAGTCTTTGGGATTGATACGCATCACCCCTCCGTGAAATCCTACCCAAAGCATGCCGTCTTCATCCCGTAAAAGGTAGTTCGGGCTCTTCTCGCCACTTAATTCATCGGCAAACAGCTTTGTCACTTGCCGCGTACGGGCATTGATTTTGTCTATTCCTTTGCTGTTGTATAACAATACCCATACATTACCTTCCGCATCAGGGACAATCTGATTAATGAACATCCCCGACAGCCCATTATGAATGGAATAATTTTGATCGGCCACATACGATCTTCCGGCAGATTGTATCAGTTTATGTTTGTCCACAACAAAGATACCTCCGAGACAGGTGGCGATCCAAAGCTTCCCGTCAGTATCTTCAAACAGGTAATAAGCCCAGTTGGTATTATAAGTTCCTGTACTGTCTACGATGTTGTAATGTACAAATTGATGGGTATTATAGTCATAGCGGTTGATACTTCCGTCTGTGGCTATCCATAACTGCTGTTCTCTATCCTCGTAGATGTGCCGTATCCGGTTGTGGGATAACGGATGGTTTTTATCCCCCATTCTATACCAGATAGCATCGTGTTTATTGCCTGCCGGATGGGTGAACCGGATCACTCCGTTTGTACCTCCGAACCAATAGAATCCTTTGGAATCCCGGAACAGGGAATAGAACTGATTTCCGTCTCCTGTGCCTGTGATTTGAGAAATCGGTACAAATTGCAGCGCACTGTTATAGCGTGACAGGGAAATGCCATAATCTGTTCCCAGCCAGATATTATGTTCCTGATCCGAGAATATGTTCCAGATAATATTGTTGGTTAGTGACTGGATATTGCGTGAATCGTGAATGATATGCTGCAAAGGTTCTTTGTCATTCTGGTACACATAAAGCCCGTTGTCTGTACCTGCCAGCAAATTTTCATCTCCGTCCAGTGCCAGTGATTTGATGGAGTTGTTATGAAATACCTCTATCGCCTTCATCTCTCCTATAGTGGGATTGTATTGGAAGAGATAACCTTCCATCCCGATCCAGATACATTGTCGGGTGGTGTCTTCCAACAGAGAATTGACAAACAAATTGCTGCCTCCCCGGTTAACGGGCAAAAGGATGTTTTCAAATTTTCCACTTGCCTGCACATAGCGGCATAATCCGTTGTAAGTACCTATATAAATTTGATTATCTTTTGTATGAATGATGGAATAGATGGTGTTATGAGGCAATCCGGTCTGTTTGCTGTCGAAATGATTCAGTTGACGGCTTTTTAACTGATAAGTATATAATCCGTTCAACGAACCTATCCACAATGTATCTCCCTGGAGTACCATGGTACGGACATCCGTTGGGAAATCAGTATCCGGTTGCTCATATTTGTCTGTTCGATAGTTATAAACAAGAATCCCGTTATCTGTTCCCAGATATAAATAAGTGTTATCTGCTATAATACCGCAGTAGATACGTGTGTTAGTACGTTCTCCATACGTGAAATGCTGTTGTGTGGAATAACCGTCATAACTGAATAAACCCTTGTTGGAACCCACCCATATCAGTCCCTCGCTATCTTGCAGGAAGCAACTAATCACCGAAGCTTCGGCCCCGAGATAGATGTTGTCGAATTGCTGATAATTTACTTTTTGCCCATACACATTGCCACTGCTACAGTAGGCAAGGATGAGAAAAAGAATTGTTGTCATTCGTTCGCGCATGGTGTTAGGTTTGCAGGTTTTTAAATCTGTAATTGTTGTAAAAGTATTCCTTCTTTCCTGCAAATGTAGGAAAAATGTCGGTTACACTTGTAAATATCCCGCTCTTTTTGTTCCTTTGCTATCTATTTATAAACAGAAAACTTACGTATGAGAAAACTAATTTATTGGCTTTTATTGCCGTTGGCAGTGGCTGTGAGTGCATGTGGCGGTAAAAAAGGATCTTCAGATAATACGTCGACATTGGCGATGATAGACAGTGTGGATGCTCACGGATTGCAGCGTATGCAGACGTCTAAGAGCGAAACCGACTTTAAATTTAAGGGGAAAGATTATCATTCCCTCGTTTCGCGTACTCCGGATGAAAATCTGCCCCATGTGACAAACGAGCTGGGAGATACCTATGTCGACAATAAAATAGTGTTGCACCTGACTCGTGGTAATGAAACCGTGTTGAACAAGACCTTTACCAAGAATGATTTTTCATCGGTAGTCGATGCGAACTTCCTATCTAAGTCTATATTGGAAGGCATTGTATATGACAAGACCACTCCGCAGGGAATTGTGTATGCAGCGAGTGTTTGTTATCCGCAGACTGATTTGTATATGCCGCTTTCTATAACGATCACTGCCGATGGAAAAATGAGTATACAGAAAGTAGATATACTTGAAGAAGATTATGACGATGAAGCCCCCAATTAAGTTTGTAGGCGGGTGTTGACAGTAAAATTACACAAATGTGAAAACATTTGAGACAAAAGAAAGGCAGCCAATGAGGTTGCCTTTCGTATTTTTGCACCGTCAAAAAACTTAATACCGAATAGAATGAAGAAAAACATTTTTGCTATCTGTGTGGTAGCAGTAGGATGTACGGCACTGACCGCTCAAACCCAAGATACACAAACGTTGGTTCCACTTACGGAACGGGTAAACGTGCAGGCGGATTCGGCACGCGTCAATCAAATTATAGACGATTGCTGGGTAGCAGTAGGGACTAAAAAGCCTCATGCAATTCAACGCGACTTCACACGTATGTTCAACGGTAAGCCTTCCTATCGTTTTGAATTGAAGGAAGATGATAATACCCTGTCAGGATATGCCAAAGGGGAAACAAAAGGGCGTGCGGAATTGTCTTATTGTTATGCAACTTCCGATGATTTCAAAGGCCTGCCTGCCGATGTTTATCAGAAAGCGCAGATTACTAAAACCGTATATCATCATGGGAAAGGTATTTGTCCGCAAGGAGCTTCCCGCGACTATGAGTTTTCCGTATATATTCCTTCTTCATTGGGTAGCGATGTTTCGACAATTTTTGCCCAATGGCATGGGATGCCGGATCGTACATTGGTACAAACTCCACAGGGAGAAGTGAAGAAACTTACGATTGACGAGTTCGTTGAACTGGAAAAGACTACAATCTTTAAAAAGAATGAAGGGCACGAGAAAGTAGCCAAGCTGGATAAACAAGGTAATCCGGTGAAAGACAAACAAGGAAATCCTGTATATCAGGCCGGAAAGGCCAACGGATGGCTCGTGGAACAAGGAGGCTATCCTCCATTGGCGTTCGGGTTCTCCGGCGGATGGTTCTATATCAAAGCAAATTCCGACCGTAAGTGGCTGACGGATAAAGACGACCGTTGCAACGCAAATCCCGAAAAAACACCGATTATGAAACCTGTAACATCAGACTATAAAGCATCGACCATTGCTTACAAAATGCCTTATGCCGATTTTCCGAAAGACTGCTGGATTACATTCCGCATTCATATCGACTGGACAGTCTATGGCAAAGAGGCGGAAACGATTGTAAAACCGGGTATGCTCGATGTGCAGATGGACTATCAGGAAAAGGGGAAAAAGGTTAGTAAACACATTGTAGACAATGAAAAAATCATGATTGGACGTAACGACGATGATGGTTATTACTTCAAGTTCGGTATTTACCGTGTAGGTAATAGCACTAAGCCGGTATGTTACAATCTGGCAAACTATTCAGAAAAGTAATTAGTCGGAAGGTAGAAAGAGAGTGATATCCGGATGTCCTTTCAGTGAGCATCCGGATATTTTTTATTCTTCCCGTTTCGGGCATACTCTAACCGGTCTGTTTCTTTATCGCTTGTTCGTCAGTGCGGTAATGATATACTTTCCCGGTGCATCCATCTTGCTCCAGCTGGTACTGGAAAACAGCCTCCGTACCTGCGTGCCTTTTCTTCTATAATCCGATAGTCGGAGAATCGTCTGCTTCTCCTCCGGATCAGTCACTTTGTATCGGTCCAGACTTTCAATCACCCCATTGATATTATGAGTAGTCTGATTGTAGGCATATTCCGGGGTTTCAAGCGAAGTATCTATCTTTTCCGTGATATTCGCAATGGGGATATGGATGCTGCCTTGTGCCGTCTACAGACATTCTTATTTACGGTTCTTCAATGTGACAATACAAAATATGAAGGTCATTATCAACAGGTTTTCTATATCATATTTAGTTTGTTGGATTATTATGTAGATGTGGAAGTGCGTACTCCCTGCGGTCGGGTAGATATGGTATTGCGTACCAAGACCACACTGTATGTGATGGAATTGAAACTGGATAAGTCTGCAAACGAAGCGGTGGACCAGATTGATTAAAAAAATTATCCCGAACGCTTTGCTTTATGCGGGCTGCCGATAGTGAAGGTTGCCGTCAGCTTTGACAGAGAACGTTGCACAATTGGAGAATGGAAGATAGAATAGATTGTTCTTGTGATAAATAGAGTTGGGCATACTTTTAAAATTTAAAACAACTAATCCATTGCGGATTAGTTGTCTTTTAATTGTCTTCAAATATTTTGTAGGATGATATCTATACCAGAAAAGTCAGACATGCTTATAGAAAAGATTCATACTTTCTATTCCTCCTGAAATATTAGTATTGTTGATTAATGTTCCTGCATATTTATAACCGAGCCTTAAAAAAGTTTTGTTCATCGGGATGGATGTAGACCGTGCAATAGTATAGAGGGTCATTATTCCCTGCAGTTGCATTTCATATTCCATCATTTCCAGTAGTGAGCAGGACAAATTGTGCCCGGCATGTGTTTTGTGAGTAGCGAAGTCGGTCATTTCTGCATTCTTTGCGTTGAAGTCGACCTCTGCTGAGGCTAAAGCTACCAGTTTGTTTTTCTTGAAAGCACCAAAATATTGGACATGCCTACCCATCGTTTCTGCTATATAGCTAGGATTGTAAATGGGAAAAGGATAACTCACGAATGTTTCGGCATAGAGAGAAGCAATTTCCAGAATGTTTTTTATACCGAGTTTGCGAATGGTATATTCGGTATTAATCAGGTAACTCTTTACATCTATCCGATTTTGCAAAAGTTGATAAAGAGTTTCCAACTCACTATGTGGATAATTTAAGAGCCTTCGGTCTGTTTTCGGAAATCGTGAAACGAAGAAGGCATCTTCTTTCCCTTCATAAAATTGGGGTATATGTCCTTCGAGGATATACCCTTGTGCCAGAAACAATGGAGCAATCTGGGTGGGTACTTTACAAAAAACTTTAGAATAACCGTGTCGCGCTACCAAGTTTGCAATCTTGTCGAAGACAAGAGCAATGTCTTCTTTTAGTAATTTCATTAAATAAATACGGTCATTCAATTTCCCGTGTTGAAGAATGGAGCCTTTTCCAAGGCGTACAATTGTGTCTGGCTTATTCATTTCGTCTCTGTATTCTTTCATTGTCTTCGGGGATTAATGCAATTGTATCGTTGGCGTCAGAGAGTAACTTTTCGATGCCGATGGTTTCGAATTCGTCTGTATCAGTAGGAGTCACTTGAAGAGTGCATTTCTCACAATCATTGTTACATATCGTTGATTGATAGACGTTTGGTTCGGTGTAGGTGGTCATTATGCCTTCATAATTTCTTAGAATAAGTTTATTGACTGAACGTGAAATAACATAATTAGGCATTATCGGGATTTTACCACCACCTCCGGGAGTGTCAATTACAAATGTAGGGCGGGCGAATCCACTGGTGTGCCCAATGAGACTTTCCATGATTTCGATACCTTTCCCAACAGGGGTTCTGAAATGGGATAGCCCTTCTGACAAATCGCATTGATAGAGGTAGTAAGGACGTACTCTGTTCTCTACTAGTTTATGCACTAAGGATTTCATTATCTTCGGGCAATCATTGACTCGTGCCAAAAGGACAGACTGATTTCCTAATGGAAATCCTGCGTCGGCAAGCTTTGCCAATGCTTCCCGGGATGAATCGGTAATTTCATTCGGATGATTGAAGTGAGTGTTGATCCAAAGAGGTTGGTATTTTTTCAAAATAGAGATAAGAGAGTTTGTTATTCTGTAGGGGAGCACTACCGGCATTCTTGTTCCTATACGAAGGACTTGAACATGGGGGATGCGGATTAGTTCGGACAAAAGCCAGTCGAGCATCTTGTCGGAAAGCATCAGGGGATCACCGCCGGAAAGTAGTACATCTCTAACTTGCGGAGTTTTTTTTATGTATTCTATACCTTCCGTAAGTTGTTCTTTTGATGGGATGTAATCAATATCTCCTACTTTTCGTTTACGTGTACAATGCCGGCAATACATAGAACAGATATTACTGACGTGGAATAGTACCCTATCGGGATAACGGTGAGTGATTCCCTCAACGGGACTGTCTTTTTCTTCCGACAGGGGGTCGGTACATTCTGATTTCAGAGTGATTAATTCTTCGGGACTTCCAAATGATTGTTTGAAAACCGGGTCATGTCGATAGTCTTTTCGGCGAATAAGTGAGAGATAATATGGAGTAATGGACAGAGGAAACTTCTCAAATGTCTGTTGGAGTTGTTCTGTTTCTTTGGATTCAAATTTTATTCCAGTCAGGTTTTCAAACTGTTCAAGCGTTTTTATCGAATGGCGTAATTGCCATTTCCAATTTGTCCAGTCTGATATCTCAGCTTTATTGTCGATTTTCTGTGCAATTTCTTGTTGTACTTTATTATATATCATAATCATTTTTGTTTTTAATATAGTTAATACAATACAGGAAGAGGTAGCATATACCTTCATTTTTCCTCTTCTGTCATTACATCAGGAATCCAGCTGTTTACAATGTCCCAATGTGCGTGCATCCAGAGACGTGCTGCTTCGCCTTCAGTATTTACAGTATTTTCTACGGCGGACATGAGGGAGCTGATTTGTTCGTTTGTTAGATGAAGATTGGCGAGTATGGTGGCGGCAAATGGATCTTTTTCACTGAAACCTTTCCATGCGATGACTTTGACGTTTTCAGCTTCTCCATATACTTTTTTAGGATCTTCAAGCATTTTCAGTTTGAAACGATCAAACATCCAATGCGGAGTCCATCCTGTTACAACAATCCATTCGTTCCGGTCAATTGCTTTTTTCAGTGAGGCGGTCATAGCCGGTCCACTGGATGTGAGCAGCTTATATTTTAGTCTGTACTTTTCGATGGCTTTATCCGTTGCTTGCATTATTCCGGCTCCGGCATCAATGCCTACTATTTTACCAAAAAACTTTTCTCTATGCTTGTTCAGGTCTTCAATAGAATTTGTCTTCACATATTCGGGAACTACTAATCCAATGCGGGCACTGTCATAAATATTTCCAATTTCTTCCAGTTTATTGCCGTATTGTTCCATATAATCTGCATGGGTGACAGGGAGCCAGGTGTCCATAAATACGTCTGCCTTCTGATTAGAGATCGAAGCAAAAATAGGAGCAATATCTGCATTTTGCAGTGTTACTTCATAACCTTGTTCTTCGAGGATGGCTTTTGCGAGATGAGTGACGGCAATGCCTTCCGCCCAATTGGCATAGGCGATAGTGATTTGTTTTTTGGGTTTTACCAGATTACATGAGAAAAATGCAACTAAAATAATCGCGGTGGCTAATATGCCTAAAAATAGATATTTACTCATAAATGATTGTTTTATGAAGCAGGTGTGCTTCTGGTTTATAGTTGATCTTGTGTAGTTTTATATTCACTTTTTCTTTTTCTGAGCTATTCCTTGTGTGATGCGGTCTAGTATGATGGCAAGAATGACAACTGCAATACCTCCTTCGAATCCCAGTCCTATTTTCATTTGAGTAATTCCTTTCAGAACTACTTCTCCGAGTCCTCCGGCTGAAATCATAGCGGCAATGACTACCATTGAGAGTGACATCATGATTGTTTGATTCACTCCCGTAAGGATGGTTGGCAGCACCAATGGGAACTGTACTTTGTATAGCAGTTGCCAGGGAGTGGCACCGAATGATAGGGAAGCTTCCGTTATTTCGAGGGGAACCTGCCGGATCCCTAATCCAGTGAGTCGCACCACAGGTGGCATGGCAAAGATGATGGTTGCAAATGCTCCCGGCACAGTCCCTAATCCGAAAAACAGGACGGCAGGGATAAGATAGACAAAAGCAGGCATTGTCTGCATAAAGTCCAAAATGGGACGCACTATTTGATTACAGCTTTTGTTATATGCTGTCCAAATACCTAATGGAATACCTAATAATAGAGCAATGCTGGTTGAGGAAAGGACAAGAGCCAGTGTCTGCATCGTAGCTTCCCAAAATCCCATGCTGTAAATCAGCCATAATCCTAATAATGTGAAGACTGCTATGCTTTTTCCTACTTTATACCATCCAAGCAAAGCGAGGGCAGGTATCATAATATAAGCCGGTATTGCATAAAGTATGTGCTGGAAGCCTTCAATAAAGCCTCCTACTATTGCATTTAGAGTGTCGAAGAAAGGGGCGAAATAGTCTGTTAGCCAATTGATGCCCTGTTCAATGTAGTTTCCGATGTGAATCATGAGTCTATAGAGTTTTGAATGATTTCATTAATTTCTGTTTTGTTCTTTCCTGTTATTTCTGTAATGAGTCTTGACAGGGGAATGGTGCATTGAAACTCTCGTCGATTGTTTACTACCCAGACCGGTGAGTTAGTACGGGTCAGCAGAGGCAGGATGTCTTCGAGTAGAAAAACCATTGCCAGCACTTTTCGACGCATCTGTATCAGTTCCTTTTTCGAGGTTTCTGTTATATTGGTTCCATTAATGGAGATTTCTCCAGAAGTGCGATGTTTTAATCCATTTATACACCGCAACAGTGTCGATTTTCCACTTCCGGAAAGTCCCATGATGACGAATATCTCACCTTCTTGGATAGATAGGTTCACATTGTTCACAGCAATTACACATCCATCTTTGCCAAAGACAAGACAGAGATCTTTAATTTCAATCTTATTCATATATATGGGTCTTAGAAATAATAACCAATGTTCATATTCAGACGGGCATTCCATTCTGCTGAGGGATTGCCTTGGGCAAAAGCAGTGTTCCAGTCATTGCCTAGCCACGCTTGATTTTTCCCTAATGCATAGTCGATGTACATGTAGACAGGTCCCATACTCAGGAGACATCCGGTGACATTCATGAAACTATCGTTGAACCCTTCTGTATATTTGTGCATCATACTGAAGTCATTGTATAGTTGGATATTATCCAAAATACCTTTATTGATAGGGAATGTATATGCGAGTGCCGCTGTATAAGTATCAGCCTTGGCAGCAATCTCATACGAAGAACCATAAGCTACTGTTGTAACCTGCTTTCTACTTTCTTCCTCTTTATTTATGGGACTTATACGATAAGTGGTATATTGTATTTTTAAATTCCAGTTCTTATAGCTGGTAACGTAATGTGCGGCAAAAGCAGATCGAGAACCTACTTTCTTTGTATCCAGATTGTAGATACCACCCAACATGGCGGATACTCCAATTTCTTGTGTCCACTTCTCTCCCCAGCGATAAGCTATGCGTACGTTCCCTTGAGTTGTTTCTTTGTTTCTCCCACCAATGTCATACGCATAACGATCGGGAGAGGCTTCGGTATCTTCACTGAAATCCAGTATGTCAGCATTTTTGAAAAATGCTATTGCTACATCCCAATGCCCCTTCTGATAGAGATATTTGATACCCATGTCCGCATCATCTTCCAATCCGAGATAATAGTTGATATTAAAGAAATAATTGTTAGCCGTATATGGAAGGATACCGAATGGGACAGTTGTTAATCCTAGCTGAATTTGATGGTTATTGTTGAACTGATAACCCATCCAGCCATGTTTTAGCATGCCACCGCCTGAAGATGTGGTATAAAAGCGATATTCAGCATCCAATATGATCTTTTTATAAGCCCCATTGATATTCAGCCGGAATACATCGAAGCCAAAATCACCTCCACGTTTCTTATTACCATTCTTCCAATCTGAATAATTATAGTTAAATCGCAGAGCTCCTCCTAATTTCACAGTTGGTTTCTCTTGAGCTGGGATAAGCAAAGAATAACATAAGGATAAGAGGCATATAATGAGTTGTAATGATCTGTTTTTTCTTTTCATGAAGGTAATAATTGAGCATCGGAAACATAATTGATGTCTCCGTTACGAATGAATAATTAAGGTGAAAAAGATAATTAGTTGATAACTAATTTCTTCATTTTCCGGGTTTTAGAACTCTGTTTTGATTAAAATACTCTACTTTCATCGCTTTTAGTGTTATAGGTTAATACTGTTGCTAATCCGTACGAACGCGCTTCAACAAGCTTTTACTAGACTGGTTGGAGAAACAGGGGGAAAGAATGTAAAACCACAATAGGTAAATACATATAAAAATGAGGAGAGAAAAATCGGATAGTAAAGTCAAACAAAGACAATTCAATTTCTCAAAAGCACCTGAAACTCGCTTGGTTTTAATTTTAAATTTCTACAAAGCTATAAATCAAATAGTTCAAAAACAAGCAATTAAATATTCTTTTGTATATCTTAACAAATGAAGACTAGGTGGTAGTTGCATGCCGAGAACTAAAAAATGGTGGTTAAAGAATACAAAAAAAGAGCAAACTCACCATGTTCCCAAATCTTTCCAGAATCTGTATCGTTATTTGCTGTATGAAATGAAAATATAGTATTAACGCTAAAAGAATAACGATTATGAAGAAAATTCTATCTTTACTTGTGTTGGCTATTGTAGCCGTACAGTTCTCATTCACAAAAGATGTAATTACCAAAGACATGAATCAGTTACCGCTTTCGGCACGTAATTTTATCAACAGCCATTTTACAAATCCTCAGGTAGCTCACATTAAAATTGATAAGGAAATGATGGAGTCTACCAAGTATGAAGTATTATTGATGGATGGTACGGAAATTGATTTTGACAGTAAAGGAAATTGGGAAGAGGTAAGTGCAAAGAAAGGACAGGCTGTTCCTGTTAGTATTGTTCCGGGATTTGCTGTCAATTACTTGAAAACTCATAATTTTGTGAATGAAGGAGTGACAAAAGTGGAACGTGACCGCAAAGGGTATGAAATTGAATTGTCGACAGGGCTTTCTTTCAAATTTGATAAGAAAGGGAAGTTCATCAAAGCTGATGATTAATGAAAGATTTGCGATAGATAGACCTAAACAAGAAGATAGCTATGTGGAAATTTAAGTTTAGCGCTTGGGCGGTGATATTGATAATGACTGCTCTTTCGTTCAGCGCATGTGATGATGACGATAATGATACTTATGTTCCGCCCAGTAGTATTACAGAAGCCTTGAAGCAAGTGTATCCGGGTGCCCAAAATATAGAATGGGAAATGAAAGGTGTTTATTATGTAGCTGACTGCTGGGTGACTGGAGATGAACTGGAAGTCTGGTTTGATGCGAATGCCAATTGGGTGATGACAGAGAATGAATTGAATAGCATTGATCAGCTGGTACCCGCTGTTTATACGGCTTTTATGGATTCTAAGTATAATGCGTGGGTCGTAACAGATGTATATGTATTGACATTTCCGCAGAATCCTATGGAGTCTGTGATTGAGGTGAAACAAGGTAGTCAACGCTACTCGCTTTACTTCTCACAAGAAGGTGGATTGCTGCATGAGAAGGATATCAGTAATGGAGATGATACGAATTGGCCTCCAACTGAATAGCTTTTAATCCTAAAAATCAAAACGGACTATTTCTATAAAAGGAATAGTCCGTTTTGATTTTTATAACTACATTTGTTTGTAATCCTTAGCCAATCCTCCTTCACTTGTTTCTTTGTAGAGTGACGGAAGGTCGTGTCCGGTCTGTTTCATAACTTGCACTACTTTGTCGAAAGAGACGCGATGCATACCGTCTGTGAAAGCTGAATAAAGATTAGCATCTAACGCACGTGCGGCGGCGTATGCATTTCGTTCGATGCAGGGTATTTGTACTAATCCGCATACGGGATCACAAGTCATTCCTAAATGGTGTTCCAATCCCATTTCTGCTGCATACTCAATCTGCGCCGGGCTACCTCCGAATAATTGATTAGCGGCAGCTGAGGCCATTGCACAGGCAACGCCTACTTCTCCCTGACAACCTACTTCTGCTCCGGAAATAGATGCATTGAATTTGACAATGTTGCCAAACAATCCGGCAGTGGCTAATGCACGTAGAATGCGCATATCACTGAAATCACGGCTTTTCTGGAGATGATATAATACGGCAGGCATCACTCCGCAGGAACCACAGGTAGGAGCGGTCACTATTTTTCCACCGGAAGCATTTTCTTCACTTACTGCCAAAGCATAAGAAAAGACAAGTCCTCTGGATTGCAGGGATTGTTTGTATCCGGTAGCGCGTATATAATAGGTGGAGGCTTTTCGTCTAAGATTTAGTGGGCCGGGAAGTACTCCTTCAGCTTCCAGTCCACGGTGAATGGCATCTTTCATGGTGCCCCATACTTCAGCCAGGTAATCCCATATATCTTCTTCCTCACATTCCTTCACGTATTCCCAATAACTTTTTCCGGTATCCTCACACCATTGGAGTATTTCGGTCATGTTTTCCATGCCATATACATCGGGGCTTTCGATAGTTGGATTATCATTATTTTCTGCCAGTGCACCGCCACCAATACTGTAAACAGTCCAGTTCTCAAGCACTTTATTATTGTTATCCAAAGCCGCAAATGTCATTCCGTTCGGATGGAACGGTAGAAAGACTTTGGGTTGCCATACAATTTCTACTGGTGCAGTGGGCTGTAAGGTGTCTATAATGGCTACATCCGTCATGTGTCCTTTACCGGTAGCGGCTAAACTGCCGTAAAGGGTGACTTTAAAAGATGCAGCATCCTGATGACGTTCCAAAAACATTTCGGCAGCTTTGCGCGGTCCCATAGTGTGGCTACTGGAAGGTCCTGTGCCTATCCTGTATAGCTCTTTAATCGATTTCATGACTGATGATGTGTTTTTGTTAATACCATTTCTTTTTTCTGAAGTACAAATATACAATAATACCGATAATTGCCATTACAATCCAGGCAAATAAATACCCGTACTGCCATTCCAGTTCCGGCATCCATTTGTAATTCATTCCCCATACTCCAACCAGAAATGTTAAAGGAATAAAAATTGTGGATACGATGGTCAGCCTCTTCATGATATCGTTCATACGTAAATCATTGTTGGAGATATAAAGATCGACTAATGAAGAAAGGGTTTCCCGACAGATTTCGATGGTTTGTAATACAAATTGTAGGTGGTCGTTTACATCATTGAAAAAGGCGCGGTTCACTTTATGGATGAGCAGGTTTTCTGCCCTCAGTAGCTTTATATATTGTTCTTTCAAGGGGAGGATTGCTTTTTTCATTAGCATATATTGGCGTCGTAATGCCTGAATCTGGATACCGATGTCATCTCCGTTGGTGATAGTAAGCAGTTCCTCTTCCAAATCTTCGAGTGCGTCATCGATGGAAGAGATGGTTGAAATATAGTTTCCCATCACGCTGTTGAGCAGTACGCTAAGCAGATAATCTGTTTGACGACTGCGTATCTTCAGGACATCATTACGCAAGGCTGAACTGATATCATCGAAGAAATCAGTTTCTTTTTCGAGGAAAGTCAGTACATAATTATTTCCTATGATAAGGCAGACTTGCTGTTGGAGCAGTTCGTCCAGTTCATTTTCTTCTTTATGTTCGTTCGGATAGAATATTTTTAAGATCAGAACAATGTATTTATCATGCTCTTCTATCTTGGTCGGATGATCCGCATTTAATATATCCTGTAAGACAAGGAAGTCTATTTCGAAATGACTGCAGATTTCCCGGATAGTTTCTGTATTTTTCATTCCGTGTATCTGTAGCCAGTTGATTTGATCGTTGTTCAGCGTACCTTTGATGGCTTGAAAAGTATCACTAGAACTTTCCTGCATCTCGGTAGCATTGTAAGTACAAAGATGTAAATGGGTAGGAGTAAGACTTTCTCCTGTATAAATAAGCTTTTCGCTTAACAGATTATTCTTCATGCTTTATTCTCGTTTTAGAAAACCACTGTAACAAAGGTAGTGGTTTTCTAAATGAGAACAAGTTCTTTGAACGTTTTGTTTACGTGTTAGTCAAAATCGACTACTGTGATTCCGGCACCGCCAAACTGTACATGTTCGTCGGCATAGTGGCTGACTCCCGGTACGGTGGCCAGATATTGGCGGATAAGTGTACGAAGTATTCCCGTTCCTGTGCCGTGAAGGATACGTACACGATCCATGCCGACTAATATGGCGTCATCAATAAAATAGGTGACTGCCTGTAAGGCTTCATCCCCACGCATTCCGCGTACATCAATGTCCTGTTTGAAGCTAAGCTTCTTTTCATACATCTGATCGTGTGTCTGGCTGCTGACAAAAGTGCTTTTTGCAATCCCTTCCGTCTTGGGCGTATGATTGGCACGTTCCAGACGGTCTATTTTTACGGTCGTTTTTATGCTTCCAAAAGCAACAGTCGCATTTTTACCACTGATTTCCATCACTTGGCCGACGCTTGTCTGTCCTTTGATTTTTACATTTTCTCCTACTGCAATCGGCACTATTTTAGGGGCACTTGATGGAGAAGAGACTGCAGCTTTCGGTTCACTCTTCTTGTTTTTCTTCCGCTCTTGCTTTTCCTTTAGTTTCTCCATTTTTTTTGCAATCTTCTCTTCATGCTCTTTAGATGCCAATGCATCCAGAGAAGTACGGAAGTCTGTCAGTTCCTGACGTGCCTGGCGCGTCTTTTCCTTTTCGGCTTGCGCTTCCTTTATTGTACGAATCGTATTTTCAATGCGGGCATTGGATTCCTGAAGCATGCGTTCCGCTTCTTCTTTTGCTTGCCGGATAATCTCTTTCCGGGATTTTTGCAATTCTTCTATCTCTGTCTGGTAACGGGTAATGGTTTCTTCCATGTGCTTTTCCCGTTGACGGATAGTTTGACGTTTTCCTTCCCAGTAACGCTTGTCGCGCACAATGTCCTGAAGGTATTTGTCTGCATTGATATATTCGCTTCCTACGATTTCCGAAGCATCTGCGATGACATCTTCCGGTAGTCCGATTTTTCGTGCAATTTCTACGGCGAACGAACTTCCCGGATTTCCGATTTGTAATTGGAAAAGTGCTTGCATGAGATGACGGTCGTAAAGCATGGCTCCGTTCACTACTCCTTCATGATCTTCAGCAAAATGTTTCAGATTCTGGTAGTGGGTAGTGATGACTCCGAATGTTCCTTTCTGGTTGAAACGTTTCAGTACGGCTTCGGCAATAGCACCTCCGATTTGCGGCTCCGTACCTCCACCGAACTCGTCAATCAGGATGAGGCTCCGTTCGTTGCAGCTCTTCATCATGATTTTCATGTTGGTCAAGTGAGAAGAGTAGGTACTCAAATCATCTTCAATAGATTGCTCATCACCAATATCGATAAAGATGCTGCTGAATATACCGGCATGACTACGTTCGTGCAAGGGAATCAGCATACCGCATTGCAGCATATATTGCAGCAAACCAACTGTTTTCAAACAGACGGACTTACCTCCGGCATTCGGTCCGGATATAATAAGGATACGTTGTTTTTGATCGAGCTCTATATCCAGTGGTACGACTTTCTTTCCATGTTTGGCTAATGAAAGTTGTAATAAAGGATGCACGGCCATCGTCCAATCCAGTAGTTGTTCATTCTCTACGGCGGGTTTCAGACTATTGGTCTGTATGGCGAAGTAGCTTTTTGCACGGATAAAATCTATCTCCGCCAGAAATTCGTATGATTGAAGAATTTCCGGGATAGATGGACGAAGGATATTCGAGAACTCGGTAAGGATGCGAATGATCTCACGTCGTTCATCACTTTCGAGTTCACGGATGCGGTTGTTGGCTTCTACCACTTCCGCCGGTTCTATAAACACAGTTTTTCCACTGGCGGATTCATCGTGTACGATACCTTTGATTTTTCGCTTGAGTCCGGGGGCAACTGGAATCACCAGACGTCCGTCACGCATGGTGGGAGCTACATCTTTGTCCACGTATCCTTCGGACTGCGCGCTACGCAGGATGCTGTTTAATGAACGGGAAATATTTCCCATCGTACTGGCAAGTTCGCGACGTATGCGGGCTAATTCGGTAGAGGCATTATCCTTGATTTTTCCATATTTGTTAAGGATGCCATCTATTTTCCCTATCAGTTGCGGGAACACGGCAATATCTCCTGCCAGTCGTTTCAGGCTAGGGTAGGGGGTATTGTTTTCTTCTTCATCTTCATTCCGATGCAGAAAGCGTACAATGTCACGGATGGTTTCTAATGAACGGCGTAGGTCAAATAATTCTTGTTCGTCCAAATACATTCCTTCTATTCGCACACGTTTTAGCGAAGGACGGACATCAAAGAAAAATTGATCGGGAAATCCGTCCTCTTCCTGGATGATGCGGACAAACTCTGTTACTTGGTTTAATTTCTCCTCAACCTCTTCATGTTGCTCGGAAAAGTTCATGTCTGTAACTCTTTCTTCACCTAAAGTACTGAGGCACTTATCTTTTAGTAACTGTCTTATCTGGTCGAATCCTATCTTTTGCTCAAAGTTTTGAGGGTATATCATATTTCTGTTCTTACTAATGAACTGCAAAAATACGATTAATTCGCGAAAAAAATATCAGAATGTTTGCAGATTTAAAAATGATTCGTACCTTTGCACCGCTTTCAACGGAAAGCACTTCTGATAAAGGAGTTTTGGAGAGGTGGCAGAGTGGTCGATTGCGGCGGTCTTGAAAACCGTTGTACTGCGAGGTACCCGGGGTTCGAATCCCTGTCTCTCCGCTTTTAAGCATTGAATATCAATGCATTATAAAATAAAGCACCCAATTAAGGAATCTGAAAAGGACCTTATGGGTGCTTTTTTATTTTAATATGTTTTCTAGGTATTCAGTATTGAAAGAGCTGAAAAGAGAAAAATCTTGTTTGCTGATTTGAAACCAATTTAGTGTATTAACAGGGAAAATTTGCAGACAGGAAAATTCTCTGTATCTTTGCCGACATGGCAGAAAAAGGCGAGTTACATATAAGAAATAAGCACAATGGTCAATATGATTTTCCATTGTTGATAGAAAATTACCCTCCGCTTAAGAAATTCGTATCGCTTAATCCTTTTGGAATACAAACTATAAACTTTTTTAATCCGCAAGCGGTGAAAGCATTGAATAAAGCATTATTGATAAGTTATTATGGCATCCGATACTGGGATATTCCGAAGCAATACTTGTGTCCACCCATTCCCGGAAGAGCGGATTATATTCATTATATTGCTGATCTCATTCAGTCGGATGGGGGAGTTAAAGATTTGCAGGAAGAGGACTCAAATGGACAGAAAACGAAATGTAGATGCCTGGATGTTGGGGTAGGTGCAAATTGTATTTATCCGATTATAGGGCATACAGAATACGGATGGACATTTGTTGGGAGTGACATTGATCCGGTTTCCATTGAGAATGCACGAAAGATAGTGACTTGTAATCCGGTGCTGGCACATAAGATTGATTTGCGACTTCAAAAAGACAGTCGGAAGGTTTTTGATGGAATTATCATGCCTGACGAGTATTTTGATGTTACGATCTGTAATCCTCCGTTTCATAGTTCGAAGGAAGAAGCGGAAGACGGGACCTTGCGTAAATTAAGCAGTCTGAAAGGCGCGAAAGTGAAAAAAGTACAGTTAAATTTTGGCGGGAGTGCGAATGAGCTTTGGTGTGAGGGTGGAGAAATCCGTTTTATACTGAATATGATTTCCGAGAGTCAGAAATATCAGAAAAACTGTGGATGGTTTACCAGCCTGGTTTCTAAAGAAAAGAATCTTGAAAAGCTATGTGCTAAATTGGAGTCTGTGAATGCATCGGAGTATAAGATTATCAGGATGCAGCAGGGGACTAAAAGCAGCAGAATATTAGCTTGGCGATTTTTGGGTAACTCATAATCAATGAGTGTTTATAAATATGTTATTTTCAACCTATTAATAGAATATTATGGAAACAAATTACATCACTTTGACGAAGGAGAATATTGCGGGCGAACATATATGCTGTGCTTTTTCGGATAAGAAATGCAAAGATAGTTATGAGTTAAAAAAAGAATGGTTGAAAAAAGAGTTTGCCAATGGCTATGTTTTCAGGCGTATTGATGAACGGGCAAAAGTGTTCATCGAATATGTTCCTGCTGAAAAAGCGTGGGTGCCTGTCAGTGCTCCTAATTATCTGATGATAAATTGTTTTTGGGTATCGGGTAAATATAAAGGATGCGGACATGGTAAGGCTTTGTTGCAGTCTGCTATTGACGATGCAAAATTACAGGGAAAAGATGGTTTGGTTACTGTGGTAGGCACTTCTAAATTTCATTTTATGAGCGATACGAAGTGGTTGCTGCGACAAGGTTTCCAAACCATAGAGAAACTTCCTTACGGATTCAGCCTTTTAGCTTTAAAAATAAATCCGGCAGCTCCCGATCCTTCATTCAACGACAGTGTGTTGACTGGTGAGTGTCCTGACCGGGATGGAGTGGTCGTTTATTATACCCATCGCTGTCCGTTTACTGAATTCCATGTTCGTGGTTCTTTGGTCAGTGCAACCAAGAACAAAGGCGTTCCATTAAAAATAATAGAATTGGAAACCATGGAACAGGCACAAAATGCACCTGCCCCAGCCACTATCTTTTCTCTTTTTTATAATGGGAAGTTTGTTACGACTGACTTGAGTGCATGTCTCGAAGGTCGGCTGGAAAAGGCTTTAGGTTTGTGATATTATCCCAATAACTATTCATATAATATTGGGAGTAATATAGGATATTAGCTTATTGATTTTTCAGCTCAAACTAGCATCGTTCCTTATTGCAACTACATATATTGGTGAAGGAAATTTTGTATTCTTCACCTAAACTTTCGCTATATTCTTTGCAGAACTTCTCATACGCATTCAAAGCCATTCCTTTCATCCTTTTTTCACATAGTGCCACACATTTGGCAGAAAGGGCTTCTTCATTTAATGGGTCATGCAGGAAAATCGTGTCGGCAATACGCAGTGCCAAATCATAATTTTTGGTCTCCAGTTTACTCGAAAGGAGGTTGGTGAGTAATGTAATGGAAAGACTGGAATAGCTTTCTTTAAAATCATCCAACCATTCGTAAAGAGTATTAGGTAATAGAGGACCATAAAGAAGGAGTTCAAGTGTTTTATTCAGTTGTTCACCATCCTTATTAGTCGTTTGCATATTCTGAATCTGTTTCAATGCCTCATTATAGTCGATGAATACATCCGGACCACATTTAATACTATAGAAACTTTTATCATTCAGAATTTCTATCTGACCAACTTTTTCCAGCAAAGCACGGAGTTTACGTAGATAGACATTGCGATTGTTTCGGGCAGCATCTTCGTTTTTGTCTGCCCATATCATGTAGTCCAGCCTTTTAGCTAAAATGCCCCGTTTATCCTTTTCAGTATATAATAGCAACATGAGAAGTAGTTGCTTGGTCAGAGGTGTAAAATCGAAAGTTATATCATTGCCTTCTTTATCTTTTACGGCAAAACCTCCAAGTAAAGAGATAGAGGATTTCTCCCGACTGAAATATACCGTCTCGTCTACTCTCTTTATAACTGCAATTCCTTCCTGTTCTTTCTCTTCTATAATACTTGTTTCTTTCTTTGTGCCGGTTATGTGTTTACTCTTTTCTTTCTTCACGAATATCCGGGCAGCAATAAGAATCAGTATCATACCAACGGTTGTCCATAACAAAATTGTTTTTATCGGCAGGGAAGTCTCTTCCGGTATCTCTTGCACAATTGTGTTATCAGAGAAGAGCGGGCAGTCAATAGAATAAATAGTTATATCATGGCTGTAGTCGTTAAGAACCCAGTCTGTTAACAGATACATTTTATTGAATGAAGGTGCATAATAAAAACTAAACACCCCATCTTTAAACGCAATAGGTCTGTTGACGGAACGTGAAACGAAAGTCCATTCCGGTTTGTTTAATGAAATTTTTATCAACATGCCATATTCATGAGTGCATGCTGCGTAGAAGGCAGTGTCTTGTGGAGAATAATACATGCTGGATGCTAAAATGAATTTTCCTTCTGTATTTTCCTTTTCCCATATTTTCTCTGATTTCATTGTTTTGAGATCTATGGCATATAGGTCATAGTAATATACAGAGGCAAATTCTTGTTTTCCGCTTTCATTACCTCTTCCACCGAATACATACAGTTTTCCGTCAACAACGGCTGATGCAGTAGATGTGCGGGGGGTAATAGCAGGACTATATGCACATTCAGTTATTTCATTTGTATTCAGGTTCAATTTGAATAACGAATTTCTAAAAAGATAGAATCCATAACCTCCGAAAGTATATGCAACGCTATCGCAAACAGCCCATGAATGTCCGCTATATGCAGGTTCGTCAATAACCTCTTTGTCAAGACTCCAACTTTGTGATTTTTTATTATAACGGGAGACTAACCTTTGCTCCAGATTGTATGACAGCAATGAATTGTTGAGAGTGTCATATTGCAGATAATCAGCATATACCATAGCCCGATGGCCATGTTTGATTGTTGTAGTGACAGTGTTATCAGTACCGGGAGAGAAACAGGTCATCTTATCGTTACTTACCAGGTAGAAAATATTATCTTTCGGGTTGAAAGCCGTCTGAATCTTATCCATCGTTTTTAAAGAATAGATCTTCTTCCATTCGACGTGATCGTTGATAATCCAGTGTGGATTGACTGCTACTGCCGGTGCCTGTTGGATAAAATCATAACAAATACTATCGTTATGCTTCTTTAATTCCCAATAAAATGTATCTTGTTTGTCTTGTGATATTTTTAGGTCATATATATTCATCGGAACTACATCGGTGCGGTTAGGTAACAAAGGAATACCTAATATAATGGTCACATTTTTTGTTGCGTTCAGACGAATACCGCACGAAAGCGTCTTTCCATTGTAGGTAAATGTAGCTTTATTTTCTTTTTTCGATAATGTGAATCGTATGGATGTTTTTTCTTTCTTCTGTACTTGATAGTCCATTGACTTCATATTGTCATTAATAATTAAGGCCGGATAATATAACCCATGGTCGTGTACGGAAAATACAGCATCAATGTCTTGACCATCATCTGTACGGATATGGAATAAGGTTCCGAATAAAGCCTCATCTCTCAATTCTATTTGAAAGTCAATAGTGATTTCTTCTTTTAATTCAAAGGGTGTGTTGTTATTGAGCAGTAATGATGTCCGACGGTCGCCGGGAACATTATGCGAATTAAAATATAAGCCATAATTGGTGGCATATATGGATTGAAGAGAGATAAAGAGTATAAGTATAATCCTCCAAAGTGAGTTTTTCATCATAATTGTGCTGTGAATGATTAGATTTACAAACTTGAATGCAAATTTATAATAATTAAAGGATTAAAAAACGATGTTACGGAAAAAATATCGGCTTTATTGATAACTATTTATTTTAAGCATTTTCTTAAGTGTTTGTTTAAGCCGTTGATTAAGCTCTTCCTGCTTTCTTTGCTAAAAAACAATTAAAAGTTAGTATGAAGAAATTTTTGTTAGCATTTGCGTTAAGTGTGTGTGCGGTTTCTGTTTCTGCACAAACATACTGGAATACAGGGTTGAAAATAACTTCTCTTCGGTTGCCCTTACCACCTGTAGATTATAAGGTAGAATATCTGGATTTAAACAATGATGGTACTCCGGATGCTATTAAGTCTGTTACCCGAAATGACACGCCTATCCTTTGGTTGGATGATGATGGAAATATGAAGGTGGGAGATATTGAGGGTGATATGATAAACGATTGCTTGTTGATAGACCGTAATAAAGATGGTATCTACGATTTAGTGATTGACTGGGTGGATACGGATAATGACGGTCGTGCTGATGTGCAGTTTGTGATAGAGTATCCGACAGTAAACGGAAAAGACAGCTGGGGAAGTGGACATTATATGATAATGATGGATCTTGATAAGGATAATATATTCAATTATATAGATTGGAATAGCTTTGAATTACGTTGTTGGGATAAACAAGGCATATCGAATTTTTATGAAGATTATAGCGGACATACAGCCTTTATGAAAATACATACTCCCACTTATGACATGAAGGATTTACGGTTGAATTGGGAAAATCCGTTTCTCTTTTATGATCCGGATCACGATGGATTGACGGAAATGGCAATCCGTATGGTAGATTCTCCCAAAGTAAAAGATGCATCGTATAAAACTTCGCAGTTGAGCGGAAATATAGACTGGGTGTCAATTGCTGTTGATATGGATAATGATAATGCTCCGGGAAATGAGTTTGACTTTGACTTTACCATAGGCTTCCAAGGACCGGGGTTTAGTTACGAGGATCAGAAGCATCCGATCAAAAACCTGCGCGGATTGCCCGAAGCTGACAAATTCTTTGTAGATGCCCGTTACCGGCTGATGACGGAACTTATCTATCCTAACCACGAAAGTGCTCTTGATCTTATATTCAACAGAGGGAAGTGGACACGTGTTAATTTTGTATTTGACGAAGATGATGATTGTAATCGTTGGGAGAGGGTAGAGTTCTATGATCCGGCAGACCCCTTCAAAGTGGGTTGGAAAGCTGGCGGGATTGATAATAACAAACAATCAGATGCAGCAGGAGATCGGGGTGAGTGGGATATGGATAATTCAGGTAATGGGAAGTTGTATATAAGCCGGTTTGATGGACGGTTACATCTTTATGGTGCTGAACAGGGAATTTGGCGAGTTGATCAGAATAGTTTCTTTTATCAAGGATGGGATCGTATGTGGTTGAACAAAGATCCTGAAGTTCTTGCTACTGTGAGGTATACCGATATGGATGGCAATGGATTCTTTGATTGTATTGAATATGATTGGGATGGTGATAAAGTTTTTGAAGAAACCGTTACTTTAAAGGCGTTGGGAATAGATGACCGTTGTGATTTAATTGATATTTCGAATTATCGTTATGAAGATTATGTCTCTTTGATGCAAAGGATGGCAGATGACATGTGGCAACGTGTAGAAAATGCAGTTGCTGTGGCGAAGAAGATGGGAGTACAGACTCTTTGGTATGCTAAATGGATGAATCCGGCATCTGTTCGTGAACGGTATCATTATGGTTATTGGTTGCAATATTATCTTTTTAAGGATATAGAAAATCATTTGATGAGGACCGGAAACAAAAAACAGATAAAAGAATTAGCTATTGCTTATTATACAGGAAACTGGAAATTATAATACTATGATAAAGAAAAATATTATTATCGGGCTGTTCATCTGTCAGAACTGCATTATATCAGCATGGGGAAGTACAGTCGGTGAGAAAAAAGATTTTTATTTTTTCTCTAAACAGGATGAAAAGAATATACGGCTTTCTGCCAAGGTAGAATGGGGGAAAGAGATAATAAAAGACATGGAAGAGAAAGTGGTGGAACGGAGAAAACATTCGTTGGAAGTCCCTGTAAAAGAAGGAGGACATTTTCATCATTATTTCTGTCCGAAGCATAATTTGCTGTTCACATTCGATTGGAATAAACCAAATCAACATTACTGCTCTGCTTGTGGGAAAGACTGGGCGGGTGTTGAACGCTATGACCGTGCATGGATTTATATGCTTCACATGAAGAACCGTGATTATATGGTCAATTGTACATATCTCTATTTAGCTACGGGAAGAAAAGAGTATGCCGGTTACATACGGGATATGCTACTGGATTATGCTGCCAGGTACCCGAATTATAAGGTACATGATGCAGCCGGAAAAGAAACCTATCAGCATAGTGGAAAGGCATTTGCGCAAAGTTTGGATGAATCCAGTTGGGCTACAGATATAGCAATGGTATATGGCGCAATAAAAAAGACGCTGATAAAAAAAGAAAAAGAAATAATAGAGAATGGATATCTGAAACCGGCTGTTGACTTGCTTTTACATCGTCCTGCCGAAGGAAACTGGCAGATGTGGCTGAACAGTGGATTAGCGGCTTTGGGAGTTGCATTGGAAAAAGACTCGATTATTGAGATAGCAGTGAATCAAAAAGAGGGTTATCGGAATACTCTGAAGCGGCATCTGAATAAAGACGGGTGGATAAATGAGGGTTCTCCCCACTATCATTATTATCCATTGGAGGCTTTACTGAAAACAGCAGAGGCGGTAAGATGCAGAAATATAAATTTGTATGATGAAGATATGCATGCTATGTTTGTCGAACCAGTGAAAGGAGTCTATCCTGATTTATCGTTTCCAGCACATAGTGACGGATGGTATGGAGCCAATCTGTTGTCACAGTCTGCGCTTTATGAGATAGCAAATGTTCGTTTGCATGATCCGCTTTTACAGGAAGTATTGGAAAAAATCTATGCCGGAAAGAAACGCCTTGATCCGGCTGCATTGCTTAGTGGGAAAGCTATACCCTCATCCGGAACTCCGCTTATTCAAAAGAGTTATTTATTTGATACTTCCGGATTTTGTCTGCTTCGTAGCGGAGATAAGACGGTTGTGTTGAAATACAGTGGCAATGAACGTGGGCATGAACATCCTGATAAACTCTCATTTACTCTCCATAATGGAAAAACGGAACTAGTTTCTGATTTTGGGACTTCAGGTTATGGTATTCCTGATTATTTAAAATGGTATAAACGGACATTATCCCACAGCACTGTATTGGTGGACGCTAAAGATCAAAAGAACAAGAAAGGAAAACTGATTGCATTCGATGATACTCATGCGGCAGCTGAAATAGATGAAGCTTATCCGGGAGTGAAAATGATACGCAAAATGAAGCTATCCGGTAATTTGCTGAAGGATACTTTTATGTGTGAATCAACTGATGAACATCTATACGAATATGTGATAATGTTCAATGAAAAACCATTATTGCAGGGAGAAGGCACAGCTATTTTATTGAATGATTCGGAAGTGCATCAATGTATTCAGGGAACGATGGTCTGGCATTATCAACATGGCTTTATTTGTCATACTCCTTCTGCCGAAATCACTTTTGAACTACCCGGAATAGAAGAGATTGAAGTTGTATTGGGGAAGGCATCGGGTATCCCTTCCAATCCTACTGTCAATGATGGTCCGGGAGCGGGGGATATGGCAGTGAGGCCATGCTATCCATTGATAATCCGGGTAAAAGGTAAGTGTTTGAATGTAAATGCATCGTGGATGATTCATTAACCGATATAAGAAAAAAATGCGCTTAAAATATCATGTACACGCATTTTAAGCTCTCAATTATGCGATTATTTAAGCCTTTGTTTAAGTCGGCATTCTTTCCTTTGCCGAAAAGTTTAATTTTAAATATAATCTGATGAAAGCAAAATCTATCTTAATTGTCCTGGCATTTATTTTATCACAATCGGTGTCAGCTAAGGTAAAGCTTCCGACTGTATTGGGAGATAATATGGTGCTGCAACAGCAGACTACCGTAAATCTTTGGGGAACAGCTTCTCCTTCCAGACAAGTCAAAGTGATAACTTCATGGAATAAAAAGAAATACGTGACTAGTGCGGATACATCCGGTAAATGGAGTATTCAGGTAATGACTCCGTCGGCCGGAGGACCATTTGAAATCATGTTTGATGATGGTGAAATAACAACGTTGCAGAATATATTGATTGGTGAAGTTTGGTTCTGTTCAGGACAATCTAATATGGAGATGCCAATGAAAGGATTTCATCGGCAACCTGTGGAAGGTGCACAAGATATATTAGTGAAGGCCCGTAAAGAAACTCCCATACGTATGTTTACTGTTAAAAAGAATCCTTCGCCTGTACCTTTAGATACATGTGGCGGTGTTTGGAATGAACATACTCCGGAAGGCGTAGCTGAAACCAGTGCGGCAGCTTACTTCTTTGCCCGTTATCTGAATGAGGTATTGGAGGTTCCGATCGGTTTGGTGATTTCAGATTGGGGAGGTACCCGTGTACAGGCGTGGATGTCAAAAGAAGCTGTTGCGCCATTTAAAGACGAAGTCACTGATTCGAATACCTCTTCTTTGTATAATGGAATGATTGCCCCTGTGATACCTTATACTATTAAAGGAATGATTTGGTATCAGGGAGAAAGCAACAGTTACAACCCTCAGCTTTATAAAAGACTGATGCCTGCTTTTGTAGCCGGACTGCGGAAAGATTTTGGAGTGGGTGATTTTCCATTCTATTATGTGCAGATAGCTCCATATACTTATGGAGGTATTGAGAAAAAGGGAGCGCCGGGCATTCGGGAAGCACAGTTGGAAATGATGAAAATTGTGCCTAATTGCGGTATGGCTGTAACTATGGATATTGGAGCTAAGACACAAATCCATCCGGCAAAAAAAGAAGAAGTGGGTAAGAGATTGGCATATTGGGCATTGGCTAAAACTTATCAGCGGAATTCCTTTGGTTATTCCGGTCCTGTCTATCATTCTATGAGTATCGAAGGTAATAAGGTATATGTCAATTTTGATAATGTGCCGGAAGGAGTAGCTCCGCTTGAAGTAGAATTAGAAGGATTTGAAATGGCGGGAAGTGATCGTAAGTTTTATCCCGCGAGGGCTATAGTGGAAGGACGGAGAGGACTGTTGGCAGTGACCTGTGACCAGGTACCGGTTCCTGTAGCTATTCGCTATGGATATAAAGATTATGTGGAAGGAAGTCTTTTTGATGTATATGGTTTACCGGCTTCATCGTTTCGTACGGATAACTGGGAGGATGTGGAAAAAATGGATACTGTAAGCAGAAATCCTTTTATAACTCATTTGTTTACTGCTGATCCTTCGGCCCATGTTTGGGAAGATGGCCGCTTATACATCTATGCTTCCCATGATGTAAATCCTCCCCGGGGATGTGATTTGATGGATCGTTATCATGTGTTTTCTACGGATGATATGATAAACTGGAAAGATCATGGTGAGATTCTAAACTCATCACAAGTGCCTTGGGGAAGAAAAGAAGGGGGATTTATGTGGGCACCGGACTGTGCTTATAAGGATGGAACCTATTATTACTATTTTCCGCATCCAAGCGGAACAGACTGGAATCACACCTGGAAGATTGGAGTGGCTACCAGTAAATATCCGGATCGTGAGTTTAAAGTACAAGGGTATATAGAAGGATTGGGTGATACATTTGCCATGATCGACCCCTGTGTATATGTTGATCAGGATGGACAAGCGTATTTCTATTTCGGTGGTGGCGGTCGTTGTATGGGAGCGAAACTAAAAGAAAATATGATGGAATTGGCCGAACCTTTGCGATTGATGGAAGGGCTTGTTGATTTTCATGAAGCTACTTGGATACATAAATATAAGGACATTTATTATTTGTCTTATTCGGATAACCACCAGCCGGGTGGGAACCGCATGAATTATGCAACAAGTGACAATCCGTTAGGACCATGGAAGTACAGGGGAATTTATATGGAAGGTACCGGTATCGAAACCAATCATGGTTCTATTGTAGAATACAAAGGGCAGTGGTACGCTTTTTATCACAACGGTGCTTTGTCCGGTGGAAAAGGAAATCTGCGTTCAGTGTGTGTCGACAAATTATATTATAATGAAGACGGAACTATACGAATGGTTCGTCAAACCTCAAATTAAATCATAATTTATGAATTACAGAAAAATCTTTTTAGCCATGTCTATGGTGGCTGGCTTGATCGCCGGATGTTCTTCGGACACTCCGGATGAGTATTGGAAAAATGAGGAACCGGGTGTTTTGCTTACTCCTCCCGCACCCGAACAAACGGAAGAGGAAGTGCCTGAAACACCAGCTGCAGTAAAGCATAAGACTTTTTCCGGGCAGGTGATGTGTGGTTATCAGGGATGGTTTACGGCAGAAGGGGATGCAGTTGGAAAAGGCTGGCAGCATTTGTATCCTACAGGTTACAATGAATTTAAACCGGGGTATTCCAGTATTGAGTTTTGGCCGGATATGAGCGAGTATACAAAGAAATATCCGACAGCTTTTAAGCAACCTGACGGACAGACCGCCTACTTTTTTAGTTCGGCTGATTACGAAACGACTGACCTGCATTTTAAATGGATGAAGCAGTATGGAATTAACGGAGCTATTATCCAACGTTTTAAAAGTACCATTCAAGGTCGTCCGTGGATGGAGGAAATTATCGCAAATGCGATCAAGGCTGCCGAGAAATATAATATTGCTATCATGCTTGAATATGACTTGAGCGGGTTAGAACAAGGAGAGAGCCTTGATTACATTATCAATGACTGGAAAAGACTAAACGACAGATTCCACTTTACAGATCCGGACAAATGTCCTAATTATTTATGGGAAAAGGGACGTCCTCTTGTCGGTTTCTTTGGTATTAGTCTGAATAATGGCAAATCCAGCACGCCGGAACAGTATCTGGAGCTGATGGATAATATGGAAGGTCGTGACGGAGTGAAAGGAGAGCTTTCCTATCTGGCAGGGAGTGGCTATGCATGGCTTTCTTCCGGAAGTGATGCAAAACCGTTCAGTCAATGGGAAAAAGTCTTTAAACGTTGTGCGGTTATATCACCATGGGCGGTAGGTCGTTATAGCGATGTAAATTCTTTCCTTAATAAAAAGGAGATAATCGAGAGAGATGTTGCCTGGTGCAAAAAGAATCATAAAGTATATGCTCCGGTGGCATTCCCTGGTTTCTCATGGAGAAATACCCAAACCGTATTCGAGAACAATGGGACAAAGATTACGTTGCCGGCCAGGGATGTTTACGATCAGGTGCCTCGTTTGAAGGGGACTTTCTTTTGGAGACAGTTGGCATCATACAGGGAATGGGGAGCAGATGGAGTGTTCGTAGCTATGTTTGATGAAATAGATGAAGGTACAGCTATTTTTAAATGTACTCATAAGGATGTGACTCCGATCAATGTTTCGGCAATTAATCCGCAGGGACAGTTTCTTAGCTATGATGATGATTTGAATACCGGATATTATATATTCCTGGCTGGTGAAGCTGGTAAATGGTTTAAGGGAGCGACCGGGTATACCCAAACAAAACCAGCTTACAAGGAGCCGGAAGCAATAGACTAATAGATACCTAAAATTTAAAAATATGAGGACATTAAATCAACTTATTTTTCTTATTGCAGCTCTTTTATTCACACTTTCCGGCTATGCGCAGAACAAAAGCATTACGGGTAAAGTGACGGACGAAAGCGGAGAAGCAATTATTGGTGCCAATGTAAAATTGATTGGCAGTAATTCCGTCGGAGCAATCACTGATTTGGACGGCCAATTTTCTTTGAGTGTACCCAATGCCGGTACATTGGAAATATCGTATATCGGTTATGCGGCAAAACGTGTTTCAATAGGTAAATCAACTATATACAATGTTATTCTAAATGAAGATTCCAAAGCTTTGGATGAAGTGGTAGTGGTAGGATATGGTACACAGAAGAAAGTAAATTTGACGGGGGCTGTTTCGGCAATCAATAGTGATGAAATGATTGCTACTAAAAGTCAGAATGTGCAGAATATGTTGACGGGTAAAGTGCCTGGTGTGCGTGTGATACAGAAGACATCAGAACCAGGCGAACTGACCAATCAGTTTGATATTCGTGGCTTTGGTGCTCCGCTGATTGTGGTGGATGGTGTGCCCCGTGACAACTTCGAACGTATGGACCCGAATGAAATAGAGTCGGTTTCCGTATTGAAAGATGCTTCTGCTGCTATTTATGGGGTACGTGCTGCTAATGGTGTGGTTTTGATTACGACTAAACGAGGTGAAAAGAACAAAGCTAAGATTGAGTATAATATGTACTATGGCATCCAGACACCAGCGGAGATTTTACAGCCGGTAGGTTCGGTAGACCGTATGATTTTATTTAATGAAAAATCTATGCGGAATACGACAAATCCGCAACATAAATACACACAGGAAGAAATAAACGCCTATCTGAATGGTGACAAACATTCGACCGACTGGTATGGTGCAGTGATGAATAATACAGCTCCGCAGCAGCAACATAATGTGTCTATTAGTGGTGGCAGTGATAAAATGGACTATTATATCAATTTGGGATATACAGATCAGGAAGGCTTCTTCAAAAAGAACGCGATGGGTTACAATCGCTATAACTTGCGTTCTAATGTAACGGCACAGATTACTAAAAACTTGAAGGCTTCTGTAAGAATCAATGGTATCCTGGATAAAAAACAACGCCAGCAAATAGCTACTTTCGAAATTTATAAAGCATTGTGGCGTTCTATACCGGATGAACCGGTCTATGCTAATGATAACCCCGAGTATTATTGGAAGCCGGGGGCTGATATTGTAAATGTGTTGGCAGCCATAGATCCGGAACAGTCCGGTTATAACATAGCCCGTAATCGCATCTTTCAGTCGTCAGTGGATTTAGAATATACTGTTCCTTTCGTAAAGGGGTTGAAAGTGAAGGGTATGTTCAGTTATGACAACTCGACGAGTGATAATACAGATTATAGAAAAGAATATAATGAGTATAAATATAATTCGACGAACGGAACTTATGAAGCTTCTCCCCGACAGAGTCCGACGTATCTGAATCGCTATTATGGTAACAGTTACAACGTATTGTGGCAGGCGTCCGTCAGTTATGATAACACATTCGTGGAAAAACATCATGTATCAGGATTATTACTTTTTGAAGAAACACATAATGAAAGAGACAATATTAGTGCTTCCCGTGAGTTTTCCATTGCTTATCCATACCTGTTTGCCGGAAATTCGGAAAACCAGTTAGGTACATCCAATGCGAATGGAATTGGAGAAAGCGCCTCACGTGCGTTGGTCGGACGTTTCAATTACGATTTCAAGAATCGTTATCTGGCAGAGTTCTCATTTCGTTATGATGGTTCATCAAAGTTTCCGGCTAACAGCCGTTGGGGATTTTTCCCAAGTGTGTCGTTAGGTTGGCGTATGGCCGAAGAATCATTTATCAAGAATAAACTTTCATTCGTTGATAATTTGAAGCTGCGCGCTTCATGGGGACGCATGGGAGACGATTCCGTTGCCGATTATCAGTTTGTTACGGGATATAATTATCCGAATACCAGTGGCGATAAAATCAATAACTATCCGAAGGGATATATCTTTAACGGCAATTTTATCAATGCGGTTGGTTTCCGTGCATTAGCTAATCCGAATATAACCTGGTTTACAGTAGATACCTGGAATATGGGTGTTGATGTCGATTTGTGGAGTGGATTGCTGGGATTTTCTTTCGATGCATTTATGCGTAATCGTGATGGATTGATGGCCGACCGTTTGTCTACAATTCCGGGAACGTTTGGTGCTACGATGCCGAAAGAAAACTTGGAGAGCGATCGTTCAAAAGGACTTGAAGTCGAATTGAGACATCGTAATCGGATTGGAGACTTTACTTATAGTGTGACTGGGAATATTTCAATAACTCGTACAATGTGGCGTTACAAAGAGCGCAATCCTTCGGGAAACTCTTATGAGAACTGGAGAAATAATATAACTAACCGTTACAATGATATTTGGTTTGGCTGGGGGGATAACGGGCGTTATCAAAGTTATGACCATGTAGCCTACTCTCCTGTTTATACCGGAAATGCTGCATTGCCGGGTGACTATATCTATGAAGACTGGAATAATGACGGTATCATTGACGATATGGACAGACATCCTATCGCAACCACTGTATCCAAAGAAGGAGCGGATGCCAGCAAGTTTGAAAATAAACGTAACTATCCTTTGATGAACTTTGGTATAACGCTGACCGGCGCATGGAAAGGATTGGATATGAGCATGACTTTCCAGGGTGCAGGAATGTCTTATGTGGCTTTTGGTGAACAGTTGTCTTCTCCTTTGGGTTGGGAGGGAAACGCACTCGATCTCTTTATGGATAGATGGCGTCCCGCGAATCCGAATCAGGACCCGTATGATCCAAGTGTGGAATGGATTCCCGGGTATTATGCTTATGGAGGCATTGCACCGGATGATAACTCTGGTTTTGCTGTTCAGAAAGGAACTTATTTGCGTCTGAAGACAATGGAGTTAGGCTATACGCTACCTAAGCAGTGGCTATCTAGTGTAGGAGTAAAGAACCTGCGTGTATTTGTCAATGCATATAATCTGTTTACTCTTACAGGAGTAAAAGGAGTGGACCCGGAAAAACCGGCAGAACTGAATGGGTATATGTATCCGTTGAATAGAACATATAATTTTGGTGCGAGCATCACATTCTAATTGGGAAGGAGACTAAAAACATGAAAAAGATAAAAAACATCATAATGATTGCATTAGCAAGCTCTCTGTTTGCAGCTTGTCAGGACTTGGACATTCCGCCCAAGAATATAATACTTAATTCTGAAATTTATACCGAAGGTGGTATTGAAGCCTATATGGCGGGGCTTTACAATCATCTTCCGATGGAAGATTTCAATATGTCCGACGAGGGAAACCAAAATGGATTTTATTTCTGGAACTGTATTAAATGGGATATGTGCAGTACGGGTGAGACTGTGAATGCCAATCAAACGGCTATTTATATTCCACAAAAAGGATATTGGAGCAGAGGTTATCAGATAATCCGCCAGGCAAATACTCTGATAGAAGATCTTCCCGCCTATATTGGTAAACTGAATGGGGTGAAAAGCTGGATTGCTGAAGCTAAATTTATTCGCGCCTATGTCTATTTTTCTATGGTGAAACGTTATGGTGGAGTGCCTCTTTTGGATACTCCTCAAGAATCTACCGGTAACGATGAGGATTTGTGGATTGCACGTAGCAGCCATGAAGCTTGCATTGACTTTATCTTGAAAGATCTGGATGAGGCTATTGCGGATATGGGTACGGAAAAAGTGGCAGGACGCGCTAATAATAAATATGTAGTTGCCGCATTTAAGTCAAGGGTTGCATTGTATGCCGGTTCAGTAGCACGTTATGGAAGCCAGTTCAATTATGCAAGTAAAGAAGATGCTGCCAAACTGCTTTGTGGCATTTCCGCAGAAAGAGCAAATGACTATTTCTTACAGGCCTATCAGTCTGCCAAAATTGTAGAAAATGGAGGATATGCTTTGTATGAAGGTAATTCTGATAAAGAAGCTAATTTCCGTGAAGTGTTCAGCAGGGCTGATGATAACAGTGAGTCCATATTCATTCGTCAGTATAGCAAGAACGATTACGTGCATAGTTTCGATGCTGTATATTGTCCTCCTCGGATGACGACTACATACGGACACCGGTATAATGTAACTCTTGACTGGGTGGAACTGTTTGACGGACTTCCATTGCATCGCAACACCGGGCGTTTGAAAACGACAGATGATGAAGGTAATTATGTGGTATATGATAGTCCGACAGCTTTATTTGAAAATGCCGAGCCGCGTTTAAGAGCTTGTCTGCTACTACCCGGACGTACCTACAAAGGCGTGGAATTGGATATTCGCGCAGGTATTATTAAGGAGGAAATCGATCCTTCTACTCCGATTGCCAAATTTATTACAGATGACGGACAGACTACATCCAGCTATAGTAATGTTGCCTTTGTCAGAGAGAATATAGAGCGTGCTACGGGAGACAGTAGAAATCAGCAGAATCCTTATGTGACGAAAGCCGGTCTGAAGTTATTCAAGAATGGAATCGATGGTCCTGCTAACCAGGCTACAAATACTTTAACCGGTTTTCACGGAGCAAAATGGCTGAATCTGAATATGACAATAGGTGATACTCAATTGCATGTATCTACTCAATCATGGATTGATATTCGTTATGCTGAAGTTGTATTAAATCGTGCAGAAGCTGCTTTAGAACTATATCAGAATGGAGTCTCTAATTTTGAAGGAACTGATTTGAGACAAGATGCTTATGATTGTATCAACAGTGTCCGTTCGAGAGCCGGGGCGACTTTGCTGAGTTCACCTACGCAGTTGACTGATATATCACGTGAGGGACTTGAACGTGGTATGGGAGCGGGTTCTTTTGTTTATGCTCCGAATGACGGACTTCATATCATCCGTATAGAACGCTATAAAGAACTTGCATTTGAGCATAAGCTGTATTGGGATTTGCGTCGCTGGTTTACGTTCGATACTCAAATTTATCAATATCGCCGCCGTGAACTGCTTCCTTTCCTGTTTGCTAAAGGGGCTACGGTAAATAGTGCAGGTAATCCTGTGGGCAAGTATATCTATGATACCCGTGTCTCTGAATTTGCCAATAATTCCTTGACATTTGAAACAAAGAACTATTATGATAAGATACCTGACGGTGAACGAAAGGTAAATCCGTTACTTGAACAAAATAATCAGTACTAATACATTAAGACAGAAGAAATATGAGAAATATACTAAATCTATTAGCGTTGTTGGCACTCGCAGTAGGAACAGCCTCTTGTGAGATTGACAACTATGATGCTCCGGAAGCTGGAATATCAGGAACAATTTATAGTCCTGATGGCAATCCTTTGCAGGTGGGAGCAGGAAAGACCAGTATGCAAATAAAGATTGTAGAAAGAAGTTTTGCGAGAGATGAATCGACGGTAGTTACTCCACAGTATTTGAATTTGCGTCAGGAAGGGACTTACACAAATGAGAAGTTGTTTGTGGGTACTTACGAAGTACTTCCTGTCGAAGGGGCTTTTTATCCTTTGGATGAGGCTGAAGATACAAAAACTGTGACTTTGGCCAGTGGTAAAATAACGTCACTGGATTTTACTGTGATTCCTTATCTGTACGTAGAATTTGTGGGCAATCCTTATCTGACCGAAGAAGGTTATTTGGAATGTGCAGTGAAGTTTATTCGTAACAGTAAAGAAGGGGTTGCAATGCCGGATGTGAATAATATGCAATTGTATATTTCGCATACTAAATACTGCGGACCCAGTGGCGATGAGAATTACATTTCCCCTACCGTTACTATAACCAATGCACAGGATGGTGAAACGATTTATCTGCGGTCGAAAATTCCTTTCAAATATTCCGGAACCTATTGGGTACGGGTAGGAGCTTGCTGTAATGACCAGTATAAGAACTGTCTCTTATACACATCTGACGCTGCCGACGAAGAGGATAGTGTAGA